>Ga0214543_1005340_pt1:12500-23758 | contig 23758 bp, 10 predicted proteins | sample CNSS2metaG_FD_160094 | JGI IMG/M metagenome (GOLD analysis project Ga0214543, IMG submission 160094) | Root nodule microbial communities from cowpea collected in UCLA plant growth center, Los Angeles, California, USA - CNSS2 | ecosystem: Host-associated > Plants > Roots > Nodule... | reverse complement strand
ATTGGTTTGTTTTTTTTTTGTTTTTTTTTTAATTTTTTGTTGCACCATCTCTTCACCTTCTTGAATATATAAATTTAAACATAAACTTAACAAAGTTAATGAAATTAAAAAAAAAAAATCATTGTTATGTGTGTTATCGTCACATTTTATCCAGTTAAAAATTAATACAATTATTATTAAAATTTATTTCTCAAATAAAAATTAATACAAAACTATCACTTAATTAAAAATTAATATATTAATTTTTTTCTTTTTTCCATCAAAATTTGAATAATGTATATAAATTATATTTTTATTAATTTACTTTAGGAAAGAGATAAAGTTAATGAATATTTTTTAATTTTTTTTTAATTTGAATAATGTATATTAAAAAAATAATTTTAATGAAATATTAAAAAAAATATGAATTTTGTAAACTTAATATTTGATTCAATATTTACAAGTTACAAGTGTTTGATGATATATATTATATTTATATAAAAAGTAAAATTTATACCATAAAATATATTTTAAATAATTTTGATATTATTTTAAAAAGTGATCCGGTAAAATATGATTTACACCATATGTACATTAAATCCATCTTATTTATATAGTTAATATAAAATCTCTACCACTTGACCCATGGTAATACTACTTATTTTTGTAACAACTATTTTAAACTATTTTAGAGAAGAATATATTTAAAACTAGTCACATTTTTTTAAATAGAAAACTTGTAGAAATATAAAGGAATGAGCATCTTCCTCAGAGTTTCATTCACTTTTTCTAATGAAGTTCAATTATTAACCGGAATTGAATCGGATAAGAACAACTACATTTCTTAATCTAGATTAGATTTCCGTACTCCAAATTATTTGCTTCTGACGTTGAGATGGGAAATAATAAGTGAACGAATTAAAAGAACAAATTGTATAATTATTTTTTAAGTCTGAACAGGTTTTAAAATTATAAATTAAGAAACTAAGAAAGACGATAAAAATTAAAAGAATATATTCCCTTCAAGAAATTAACAGTAATTAACTTGCTTTACTGGTTTTTATTTTAGTTTGTTTAAAAGTTCTGTAGCAAGAAAAAACAGATGCAGGTAATGTTATTTGGTAACAGTGATTCCATGTGCGTGATGAAGAAGACCTAGATGTTCCATCCCAAGTAAGCCACTGATATTCTTTCGTTGATTTCTTGGGTTTGGAGAAAACTGAAAAGTGTCTCTGCTTTCTATGATGTTCAGTTTTTCACAGATTAATATGCTATGTATCTTCTTTCTAGATCATTAATTTAATCCATCTTTTAATTGCGGAATGATGCCTATTATTAGAAAATGCTGAACACACCCACCGGAACTCCGGGAGCATCCTATGCTTTCTCTAATCTTCTCAATTATTACATTAATTTCACAATTATCACAATTTATTTAACTCCAAATTTTTTATATGCTTTATACATAATGTAGAGCTGTCAAAATGGATTGGAATTTGTGAGTCAATTCGGTTTTTCACGGGTTTAAGTCGGGTTGAGTTGAAATCTTTTTACAAATTTCAATACGGATTGATTTTTTATCTGACTCATTTAAAATTAGGCTCATCCGAGTTGAATTCATAGTGAACCAGATTAAACCCGTGGTGAGTCGGATTGGCTCACCAACCCACAGATAAAAGGGCCACACAATTATTTTTTATTTTTTTATTAAGTTTGACTTTACATTTGGATCATATTAGTTATTTTTTTATTCAACACATAAATAATTTGTATTTCTTTTATTTTAATTTGTATTTAGATTGTATTAAAGTTTATTTTAATTTAATTAAAATTACAAATTTAAATTAAATCACTAAATTATTAATTCATAATAAATCAAATTGAATCGACCAAATTATCCGTTTTAACAACTTTAATATAATCAGTCATATTTATATTTTGGACAATGATACTTTAACCCACTTTTTTTGACCCACTTTTAACCCACCACTTCAATCATCATTAGATCATACATCACATCACTAAAAAGAATAAAAAAAAATGATCTAATGATGATTAAAGCAATGGGTTAAAAGTGGGTCAAAAAAAGTGAGTTAAAATATATTTTCCTTATATTTTTTACTCAACTACTATGTTTTTCTCTCTGCTAAATACCTAATATAATTTCTCGATGTGACCCAAACTGAACACTGCATTAATTTGCATGTTTTGAACGCGTGGGTTCTGAATCTTAAAAAGTAGAACAGAGAAAATTAGGCGATGCTCTAAATGGAAAAAAAAAATTCAAAATTAAGTTCTGATATTTTAAAATTGAGAATACATAATATAAATGTTAAAAAGTAGTTACGTGTAATAATACAAAGGAATAATAAAACCGGTAAACATCTTATTGTCGTGTTTGCTTATGCTAAAGTAAACTAAAGTACAACACGTTTATATTTCTTTTAAGGAAATGACAAGTAAATTTCTAAAAAGAATGTGATGGAGTAGTATAAGATTGGGTATCACCCGTAAGAAAGAAGATGCTTTTACGGTATTTTTTTTACTTTAACTTTTTGTTCTTTTTCTAAAAAAATAAACCGGAGCAATTACAAATTTAGAAAAAAGATATAGAAGGAAATCATATAATGGTATTATATACAAAAATAAATTCTTTTAGTTTAACAATTTTATTCCTATGATTCAAAATTGTTTCTAAACAAAAAAAAAAAAAGTTATCCAAATTTTAAATTTCATCTATTTGAAATGATAAATTTTAAATTAGTATATGAATTTATAGACTAATCTTGACTAAAATTTTGGTAGTTAATTATAGAGATTAATTCAGAAACTAATTAAAAAATTTTTTATAATAAAAATGATTTTAAATACTATAAATTTGTATATTAATTAATTACTAATTACTTTTAGTCTTTAAACTTCTTGTTATTTAGTGATTTTTTTGTCTCAATAACATAAACTAACTAATTTAACTTAAATAAGAATGTAAATAAATTGTGTAAAATAAATTCAAAAAAACAGTATTTGTTGAAGTTTATCTTGCTTTCTTTTTTAATTTTTTTGTGAACATTAGATGAGCTTGTTTGTACTCGACTTTTTAAATAAATATCTTTCTCCTACATTTAATTATTTTAAAATAATTTTTGCTTTTCAATAAATAAATATTTTAAATAAACAATTATTTTAAGCATTCTTTCCGTAATATCTCATTCTAATAGTATAAAACTAATAAAATAAGATATTTTATAATAATATTTAAAGACATATTAACCGAATAAAAAGTATGTTAATACAGTCATTTAAGAGTTTTGACTATAAAAATATATTATTTATTAAAACAACAACCAACCTACAAGAAAGTATCCTATACCAACATACTTTCCCCTTGTACATTGGCTGTAATCTCACAATTCTAATTACGAACTTTTCATCTTTCAAAGGTGTCTCTAAACCTGCATCTTCATCTGCTCCCACCATAACGATGGTCATAGCAAAAGAAGAAAACAACACAATACCACAAAGTGCAAGAGTAAGCTAGTATACAAACAAGTTATCCTAAGACCATTAAAAATATCAATTATAAGCCATATGTGGACAAACTATAATAATTCACATAATTACACACAAACAAGTGACACTGAACTCAATTATTCGGGTACATGCATTTGGAATTGAAATCATTAGAGACCTGCACTTTTGGTGACCTCTATTGTTCTATAGAGTCATTGTCAATGGGTTTCACCCTACCACACATAAGGTTAATGCATGATCATCTAAGGTCATTATCCTACCTTAGACTATGACCTTCTACTACTCTCACCACATGAACCATTCTACTTTATTTGAGTATGAATGATCATTAGAGTTTCATTATGTCATCTTACTTTAATCCATAGTCCAATGCATACACTAAAATAACACCACCATAAAATCTCCCCAGGAGACCCATGGAATTACATTAACAAGCCCATCATCATTGCAGTTTCACAACAATACTTTAACAACAATTAATTACTTTCACCATCATATACATCCTTAATCACAATTTCATTTTCACATATCAATAATTCCATCTCAATCAATTACAATCTCAAACATATACATACATGAAGTACATAAAAACAGTGAAAATATTTTCTCTAACCACTTACTTTGAAACAAAGATTCAACCAATCAAAGTGAAGAATCACATGTCTAAGATCAGTTGTCAAAATTTCAGCTCGATCCGACAGTTAACAAAGCGAGAATCTTCATTTCAACAAGAGGAACACATATCAGAAAAATAGGGTTACGCTCAACGCTGGAAAAGTGGTGTTCGACCATCATCCCGTGGACCCCACTAACTTGCTAGCACTTGGCGATCCAGAAGTGATGTCCGACACTCATGCCTTGGAACCTATTGACTTGCTAGCGCTCGACGGTTCAAAAGTGGCGCTTGGCGACACCGAGTCAATGGTTATTGTCACAATGGCGCCCAACGGTGCTACAACGATGCCTGGTAGTGTATCAGAACAACAATTTGGGGAAAAAATTGAACCTAAGCAATTAACTAATTGGGTACCTTTTCTTTTGTGTTTTTGATTACAAATGGTTTAGGGAATTCAAGATGATACCCAATTGCTCAAAAACACAAATTTAAGTTTTTCCGAAAATCAAGACCAACCACAATCAAATAATAGACAACTCAACATAACTTTCATCAAACATACAACATCATACTCACTACCAAGATGATCAATGCACACTAAAATTAAATAGAAAACATAGCTTCCCTTATTTGAAAAGACAATCCAAACAACTCTAAAAACACCAAAATGCCTCTAACTTCATAAAATGTTCTATCTACACATAGAAACATCACACAACCGATCATGACATATCATCATGATCACTGATCAATAGACTCGTATAGATGTTTAAAAAGACACATGCAAGTGTAAAAAAGCTTACATGCAACAAAAAACATAAGAGACCAAGAAAAATGGCTGAAACTCAACTTATGCGAAATGAGAAACTGATCGGTCCAAATTGAAGAATTTGTCATAAGATCACTCTTACAGTTTCAGATCATCAATAAGATAAATAGAGAGTGAGAACTCGTACAAAGAAATCAGAAAACTATAAAAATATTATTTCTAAAAATATGATATCTTTTAAAATAATGAAACTTATTTATAACAAAATTATTTATATTAAAATATTTTAATATCAAAATAATCGTATTTCATTATTTTTAAACCATTACCAGTTTTAAAATATAATTTTCTGGGACTTTACTTACTTGTTTTAAATGCAAGTTTAACATCACCATTTTTATCATGTTTATTTATTAGTAGGCTCAAAAGTCAAAAGCGTGTGTTTCTACATTTTTTTTAATATGGGAAACACGCAAAACCATCTGAAAGGTTTTGAAAGGAACTCAAATCATGAAAAAATCTTGAGCAACAACATATGAGACTTAAATAGTGTGAAATAAAAATGGGTGTTAACAAATTTTTGTTTTATTTGAGTGGATGTATATACTTTTATTCAAATTTCCTAGGATTGAAAGTAACTTTTTAAATACTATATATCTATATTAGAGACAAAATTAGATAAATTTCGAGCACGTGTACATTTTTTTGTTATTTTTAGGTCTGATAATTTAGTTTAATTTAATATTTGTTCAACAATTAGATATGATAAATTTATTCAATAAATTTTTCTTATCTTATTTATCAAGGTAACTTTTATTTGAAAAAGTGGTTTATAGTAAAATTTCGTCTCCATTTAATTTGTCAATATTTAAAATCCAATAAACAAAAATAATATAATAAGTAATGATCAATTTTAATGACAAAAATTAATTAATTATTGTAGTAATTAATTTAGATTTCAATTTATAAACTAAAATAGCTTCAAAAAATTATAATTGATCTCTAAATTGATAACTAAAATAGTTTCTATTATGAATTGGTCACTAACATTAATTATCAAATTATTTATCACTAAAAGAATTGATTTCTAATTAAAAAATTAATTTCTAAATTATTCTCAAAATTACTAAAAATAGTTATTATTTAAGAGTTTTTTTATAATGAATGTCATAAATGTGTACATTAATATTAAGTATTTAAAGTGAATTATAAATATATTTTATTTAACTTTTTTATTTATATTATTTATAAGTTATTTTTAACCTTATTATTTATATATGAAAATGTATGTACGCACGGATACTGAGATAAATGTTTATTTCTGGCATATATGTCAAATAATGATATATTTAATATTAGAAAAATATTTATAAAGATGGTTAAACTTTGTGTTTTCTATTCTCATGACAGTAAGTTATGTTGCATTATGGTATTAAGAAAATTATAATGCTAGGCAAAAATCAATGAATCATGAATGTTTTAAATGGAATATTGGAGAACAAAATTTATCGATGTGTTAATAGGTTAAACCACACATTGAATTTAAAAGGAAGAGAGTAAAGATAATTCATTTAACATTTTAAGATGTACTAAATCAAAATGATTTTTATTAGAACCATAAGAAAAAATATAAAATGGATAATGATACTATTTGTTGTCTTAGACGAATTATATATTCACTTTTATTTGTGATTAATCAAATATGTTTTTCATTTTTTTATTGCTATGCAAAGTCACTCCAGTATAAAGGATTATAGGTATACACTAGTATCACTTTTTTAGAAGTTTATTCTTGTTTTTGGAAAATGGCATGTTATTGGTTGATGTGTTGTCAACTCCTTTGGTGTTGAAAAGTTAGACAAAGAGTAAAAAAACAAAAAGGACAATGCTATTGAAATCAATTTGACTCAATGAGCATATATATATATATAACAAAAAAAGATGACTACATAGAATTTTAGTTAAAAATAAATAAATATAGAGGTACACATTTTATTATATATGAACTATGATCAAATTTTGGTATGTGGTTTGATATTAGCTCAATTAGACTAATTGAAGTTGCAAACCATCTTGGAGTTTAGAAGAATATGTTTGATAATTTAATAAACGTTATGAATGAATAGAATAATTTTTTTTATCTGTTTGAGTGTTTGGGTCTGGGAGGGCAGATAGTAGGAGTTTTTTATTTGTTACATGTTGAACTTATGAATTAGTTGATATAGTTATTGAATATGATTATTTAAAATAAGTTTAATTTGTTTATAGAGAGAGTTAAAAAAATATTATAATTTTAATATATATTAATCATATTAAATGTAAGACAAGATAACACAATGTTGTTTGGTGCATATCAAACGTTTGATATGACTAAAATTCATCTTCATCATATTTTATTACATCCTAACCACCAAAAGTCTCATAAATATGTTTTAAATAGATAATAAATCACTCTTAATGTGTTGTGAATGAAAATACTCATTGAATGACATAAACTTCCTTTAGCTAATAATATGATTGAAGTAATATCCTTTTGTTTTGGTTTTTAAGTGTGTATTATTGAGTGGTGTTTATTTAGTTAAATAATTTCATAATGTTTATTGTTTTTATTGGCTCAAATTTGACCTAATTCAATTTCACTTGATTGTGTGATAAGTTTTGAAATTGAACTCAGTTTTACCAAAATTGTTAGGTGATATTAATATTATTTAATTTTCTCTATTGTTCTATTATTAAAGTATATATTTTTGAAATATTAAATTATTTAATTTTAAATGCTAAATAATATAATTTACTTCTTAAAAAGTATATAACAAGAATGTTTTTGAATTGAAAATATTAAAAAAAATATGATTGAGAGAGAGAGAGAACAAGTTTGCCTGAAAATTTTGTAATTTGTGCATCAGCTTTCATATACTATATAACAAGTTAAAAATTAAAAGTACATTAACTAATTTTTATTTTTAATAAAAAAAGTTAAAATATAAATTTTGAGAAAGCATTTTTTAATTTTTTTTATCAAATTGTGATAAATTATGTAACAAAATACCTTCTAATAGTTCATTTGTAAAATATATATTCAAATTTAAAATGACATTCTAATCTACTTGGTTGGAAGATATGAGTATATAATATTTTAATAAATTAGAGTCCTATATAACTAAAAAAAATATTAAATATTTATTTACCAGTTGAATGAGATAGTTTTTCAAGTCTTTTAAAATTCTGAATAGTATAAATACAAGAAAAAAAAAAAACCCACAACACGGTCACCCATCAAACAAAACCAAAAGAGAAACTATAATCTTATTTAATGAATGTGAGAAATACAATCTAATCAAAGTCTAATTCATGTTCACAAAGAACAGTTAAATTCTTAGTTTCTTAAATTATTGATTTAAATTGTAAAATTGAAAATATTGATTGTTTTATTTTATTTTGATATATTTTTCCTATTAGCAGAATAATAACTATAAACTTTTTTATATCTATTATTAAGATAATTTTCCAAATAAATAAACTAAATAAAAAATATATTTTCAATTATTTTTAACTATAGTTATGTACAAACTTTTCAGTTTCTGAAAAGAATATTTGATCAGATTAGGAGAAACTTTTCAATTTGAAATATATATACTCTATAACTAATTTTTAAGTGATAAACGACTAGCCTAATGTTATTTACGCAGAATACTTGAAATCATTTAAATTATATTAAAAGACAACCATCTTATGAGGCAGAAAATTGAATATACTGTATTATTTATTAAGAGATAAATTTTCATATATATTCTTTTGTGTACATATTTGTGCATTATAAATTTTTGTTAAAAAGAATAGTATAAAGATGAATAAATTTGATCATAAATTGTACATTTTAATCAAACTTGTCACTTAAATACAGAACTTTTAATTTTACTTTTACAGTTAAAATTACATAATTAACAACTTGTATATCTGAATCAACCAAATATTAAACACAGTAGAATGTAGGAATTTAGTATATAATTCATGTACCTCCCTATTTCTTTTGCAACAAGTAAGATTTTAATTTCCAATAAAAACAGGAAAAAAAATAATAATGAATGGCAGTTAAGGATATAAAATGAAAGAGAAAGGGCAAATAGGTGCAATAATAGAATGCATAGAATATATAAGAAGTAAAACATTTATTTATTCATTGTTGGTTTTGTGTGTGCACTGAGCCAGGTGAGGTATTAGGGAGTCACACACAAACATATCCACACCCACTCTCTTCTGTTTCTTCTTCTTTCTCTTCCTCAAAGAACAATAATAATGGAATCAGCCACCACCTGTAATGTCCAAAAGCTTAACCCTCAACCTTCCAACTCCGGTAATGGCGAACCGCTCTATGAAGACTTCGACAGCACCTGTTCCACGCCTTACGTCAGTGCCCCTTCAAGTCCCGGCCGAGGACCGCACCCAGGCTTCTTCTACAGCGCACCCGCCAGTCCAATGCACTTCGCCATAACTGCCGCATCCTCCTACGACAAGAGTCCTTCTTCTGCGCCAATGGGTTACGAGTTCGAATTCTCCGCCCGGTTCGGTTCAACCGGTTCGGCCGGTTCAGGTTCCATGAGCTCTGCCGACGAGTTGTTCTTGAATGGTCAGATCCGTCCCATGAAGCTCTCAAGCCACCTTGAACGTCCCCAGGTCCTCGCTCCTTTGTTGGATCTGGAAGGAGAAGAGGAGGAAGAAGAAGCTGAAGCGGTTAGCGTTAGCGTCGTCCGAGGCAGAGATCTGAGGCTGCGGGACAAGTCTGTTAGGAGGAGAACCAGATCCATGTCCCCTCTCCGAAGCAACACGCCTTTGGAGTGGGCAGAGAACGAGGATGATCATATTGTTGGCGGGGATCACGACAATAACGCCAGCTCCGGCAAGCAAATCGAAGTTAGTTCATCGGAAGCTGAGAAGCGTAGGGAGAACGCAGAGGATGGTTTGAGTTTAGGTTTGGAGACAACTCCTTCGGTATCAGGTTCGGCTTCGTCCTCTCGGTCTTCCTCGGCCGGGAGAAGCTCAAAGAGGTGGGTTTTCTTAAAGGACTTTCTCAGAAGCAAAAGTGAAGGAAGGAGTAACAACAAGTTCTGGTCCAGCATTTCCTTCTCCCCAACCACCAAAGACAAGAAACCCACCACTTCCACTGCTCAAACTCTCAATGTCCCAACAAACACCAAGAGCGGGTCCTCTTCTTCAGAAGCCACACACAAGTCCAAAGGAAGTAGCACTCAGGCTTGGGCCCGGAGAATGAGCGGAAAGCCCACCAACGGTGTTGGGAAGAGGCGCGTGCCACCTTCACCGCATGAGTTGCACTATAAAGCTAACAGGGCCCAAGCTGAAGAGTTGAGGAAAAAGACCTTTCTGCCCTACAGGCAAGGTCTGCTTGGGTGCTTGGGGTTTAGTTCTAAGGGTTACGGCGCCATGAATGGCTTCGCCAGAGCCCTAAACCCTGTTTCCTCCAGGTAAATTCAATTTCCTCTTTCGATTGAGGTTGGTTTACCTGAAATTGTACAGCTCACTATTAATTACTATCACCACTATCATCATTATTATTTGTTTCTTCATTTTGGAATGGTTTAGCTTAGTCTTAGCTTGGAAGAATTAAGATAGCCTCATCCCATCTTAGTGTGAATGAGGATGGTGAGAAGTGAAGTAAAATACTAAGAGGGTTCTTGTGACGACATGCTCTGAGAAATCTATCATGTACAATATACTAAGAAGAAGCCATGTACTGGTACTCGCAGCATTTCACTATTTACACAGTTGCTGTGCAGTGACTGGAGTTTATTAATATATTTTTCAACACTGACCTTTTCTTAATCTTTTTACTTAACTGTCATTAAAATTATGACATTATTGTGGCGATCCTTAGTGCTGGTTATTCATCTCTCGTACACTATGGATTTGCATCGGTTACAGAAACCACGTGGTGTGGGAGCCTGTTAGTTGGTTCAGGCCCCATAGTAACTGTGCGAACACACCTCGGCGCCTTCCACACCACGCCACACCACACCACAATTGAAAGATGCCCGTGTTTTTGTTTGCATCTTCTGCGTCTTCAGTTTTTGGTTTGGTGTGCAAATTGCATGTGACGGGAGTGAGTGTTGCGGTTTCCTTTGGGGTCTAAATGGTCTTTTTAGATGTACCCTTATAATTATTATGGTGTGGTGAGATTATTTGAGCTTTGAGTTGTGGAAAGAGATGTTTGGATATCTATATGCGACAAGATGTGGACATAAAGTAGATCGAGATTATTTGACATTGACCTGTTTATAAGTTAGTAAAATATTAAAAAGTAGGAATGTAACCCATGGAAACCCCTCCAAGAGATGTTCCATTTTCTTT
>Ga0214543_1005340_pt1:0-7500 | contig 23758 bp, 10 predicted proteins | sample CNSS2metaG_FD_160094 | JGI IMG/M metagenome (GOLD analysis project Ga0214543, IMG submission 160094) | Root nodule microbial communities from cowpea collected in UCLA plant growth center, Los Angeles, California, USA - CNSS2 | ecosystem: Host-associated > Plants > Roots > Nodule | place... | reverse complement strand
TGAGGTTGAGTTGCAGAAAAATGTGATATTGTGAAGATTGGAGAATGCCCTTGATCTTGATCTTGATCTTGAGAGAGGATCACAAGACTAGTATCGGTCTAGTCCCAGTTCTATACCATACCATTTTTTGACATTTCTTCGTGGATTTTAATTCAAAAGGAATCAATCATCTGGACATGGATGAGTCAGATGTGTTGATTGGTTGATGGGTTGAGGAGGCTTTTGGACTATTTATCATGTCTGTGAGATTAAGGAATAAACTCAGTACTCGCTATTTTGATCCCCAGAGTTTGATAGTTTTTGAACAAGGGAAAATACACGTAGTTTCAAATGAAAACAAAGTGTTTTTAATGACTAGAATTTCAAATTTATATTAATTTTAGTTTTATATGTTTTTTTATATAAAAATACAGGTATTATTATTTTTCACACAGGAGAACAATATACATTGTAAATTTGCATGAACTAGAAAAGAAAAAGAAGTCCAATCTAATTTGCTGTGAGCTAGTTGTGTTAACTTATTTTTTAGTGGATATGTTTTTTTTATGTTGTTGCATTCATAACAATTTTAAGGTAGAAAATGTTGTGATTTTAAAATATAATTAAGAAGAAAATACAAATATAGAATATTTAAATAAAATAATGATATTTTTCTTATATATTGATGTAGATTATTTTTATTCAAAAAGAGTAACATGTAAAATATTTTGTTGGAGTCCATTGAGGTTTTTTTAGTAGTGAGGTTTCATGCTGGCATGTATACGATTGGTTGGATGGATATAGATAAAACCATTGTTCAATTCGATAAAAAAAAGTTTTGAGCTGGTTAAGATATGTAGTTTTTTTTTATGATATTAATTCATTATTAATAAAGTTAGATTCAATTTAGTCACATCTTTTTGAATATTTTTATTAAAATTTGTAATTTTTTTAAATTCTTTTTAAACATATTTTAAATGATAAAATATATTATTTAGTATTTGAATAATTCAATACTTTAAAAATACAGTTAATAAAATAATTGAAATAAATTAAATAAAGGTTATACTAATGGTTGGTTTGACTTTAACTTAATTGTAAATAAAACTCAACCAATTTATTTGGATTAGATTGTCTCTTTTTGCCATCCTAATTTTAGGATAGAATTATAAAAAAATAATAAATAAAATTTTAAATAAATCTTTACGGCTGTAAGATGAAAAATTAACCCGTAGCCTAAAATCAATTACTGGAGACAATTTTAAGTATTTTATTTTCTTTTGAATATTTACTTAACTAGCATTTACAATAAAACATTCGGGTATAAACTTAATCATGTAAAATTAATTTTAACCAAAATCAAATTTATTAAATCAAAGTTATTCAAATTACTTCTGCAGATGCTCATCCAAAATACTCACTTTGATTAGCCATAAAGAACTGTACTATCTGTATATATTTCATTTAAAATGAAACCTTACTTCAGATTGTAAACTATAATACGGTATAGAATAAGGCAACAGCCATTGATGTTGTTACAAGAAAGTAGGAAGAAGCTTTCAGTATCTGCTTCTTGCTGCTTCTACCTATTTTCAAATTAAATAAACTGCTCCTGCTGCTGCTGATGCTGTTACTGCTGCTAGAATGAAAACATAGTATTTACTAAGGATTGTTGATTTTGGAGCATTACTTGTCTCTCCTCCTATGTACTCTGCCAAATTGAAGTTACCTGCACCAAGCTTACATTTTGTTAAGGTAACAATGTTGTTGAGAAAAATGAAAATAGTATAAAGAAAGTGGAAACTGGAAAACCTCTTTGTCTTGAGAAGCTGCAGCCAGCATTCAGTGCATATCTCATTTGTTGCACAGTGGCTTTGTTGTAGAATAAGAAATTAGACAGTATATCATCTATGCAATTAAGCACTAGCTGTGCTTCTGTTAAGCATGGTCCACTGCAGAAAAAATCAGTGGCCTCCACTGGTATATTAATATTCCCAGATGGGTTCAATCTGAATGCTTCATCACACCCAACATAAATCTGGGAAAGATTCAGAACATGTTAGAGAGCATGCAAGATTGAAAGTGCAAAATAATAAACAATGTTTCATTCAAGTTCCAACAGATGCCATTGAATATTTGTTACTCACATGCTTATTGTTGAAACATGACAAGGCCTTTACCACGCTTTGTCCTTGCAGCTCACCCTCTGCGGCCTCTGTTCATTTTTTTCACACACAAACACATGCCATTGAAATTGTATACATCAGGATTTGTGGTGCATAGAATGAATAGTTAGCAAGGAAAGAAAGTAGTTGAAGCCATAGAGATGGTATAATCATAACCTGAGCGTAAGAAAAACATTGAAATTACAAGAATGATAAGGATGGTGAAATTTTGATTTGGGTTGAGTGCAAGTGCCATGACTATACTGGTGTGAAAATTAATATGAATACTGAATACTCAAACGTTTGTCCTTTTATGATTAAGGCAAGTTCAACAAAAGTGGGAACTTATAGTAGGCCACCTCACAGATATCTAATAATGGAAAAGCAGAAAGTGTGAATCAGTGGTTTGGTTAACAAATAGCACCAGTTTATATGGTAGTAGGTTGAGACAAATTGACTGATACACAGAGAAGGTAATGCATTTGACTATTATTACATTATATAGTTTCCAAACCATCTACTTTTGACGCTTAACTTTTACAACTTCAAAAGTTAAACTTTTGAACACATTTGTCATAACGTTGGAAGTTCCCCTAGAAAGACTCCAGAGACCGAAAAGTGAAACCAAAAAATTGAAGAAATGGAGATGCGGGGTATCGATCCCCGTACCTCTCGCATGCTAAGCGAGCGCTCTACCATCTGAGCTACATCCCCCTAATAGAAGTAAAGAAACTTAAAAGTTAAAATTATGAGTTACCAAAAAAAAATATATGAAACACATTTAAAATGAATTCTAGAATAGCGAATGACTTGTATTGTTCTCAAAATGGGTTGGAACACAAGAATCAATTTAAGCCATCATGGATTTAGACTGAGTTAGCTTGAAATTTTTTTTACAAATTTCAGTACAGATTAATTTTTTACCCAATCCACCTAAAGTCCAATTCATTCAAGTTGAATCCGTGGTGAGTAAGTCAGGTTGACTTACCAACCCGCAAATAAATGATCACAAAAGTGTTTTTTATTATATCGGATTTTGTATTTGTGTCGGGTTAGGTTATTTTAGCCAACACATTAATAATTTGTATTTTTATGATTTTAGTTTGTATTTGGAATTTAACATCGTCTTGGATTGTATTTAAATTCTATTGAAGTTTATTTAGATTTTACTCATAATTATAATTTAATTTTTTTGATACTAAAAAAAAAATTAGTTTTTTTAATTAAGTGAGTCAGTGAGTGAATCAACCCGTTTAATCCACCAATTCGTAGTAAACTGGTTCAAATTCGAATTTTTTTAATTTGTTATTAAGTGAATCGGGTTAAATTGACTCATTAAGTAGTCAATCTGTAATGGATCAACTCACTAAGGGATTAACCTGTCACTAAGTCACTAAGTGATAAATCCATGATAAGTGAAATCTTACTTCACTGAATTACCGATATATCCATTCTATTATGGAAGTTTTGAATCCGATAAAACATAGTAATTACTATTACACTGAGGTTTAGAATTCAGTGGGCTTGTTTAGAAAGACTGAAGAATGGATTTAAGGCCCACTGTGTTAGAATACCAGAAACCCAAACCTAGAACCGCCAACAGATTCAGTAAAAGTCCGTTACATCTTTTTTATGATGAACTCATCTTTGGATAAGAACACGTGGCAAAATGATATAAATAGACACATATGTCACACACATACATACGATACGACTCACTCTTTTCATATTACTACTTTGTACTTATCCTTTCCTTAACCTTGCTGTGATCTCAAAGCTTTGAGAATCAACGGCTGACATGGCACAAGAAGAACGCCGGATCCTGGTGGCCGTCGATGAAGGCGAGGAGAGCTTGCACGCCCTCTCATGGTGCCTCGAAAACCTTGTTCTTCAAAATTCCAAGGACACCCTTATTCTTCTCTACGTGAAACCCCCTCGCGTCGTTTACTCTACCTTCGATGGCACGGGTATGATCAATCAAACATAGGACTAACAAAAAGACCAAGCTTCGGTTTGTGTTTACATTGATTGATTAATCATGTGTGGTGTTTGTTAATTCCTAGGATATCTGTTTTCCTCCGACATAACGGCAGCCATGGAGAGGTACGGCCAGGAAGTGGCGGATGTCGTCTTGGAGAAAGCCAAGAAATTGTGCAACAATATTGAAAAAGTAATTAACATGTTTTAATAAACTGTTTACTATGATTATATTTTGGTTGTTGAATTTTGTGATTGTTATGAACGATGATGTGGTTGTTAATTAAGGTGGAGACGAGGGTAGAGAATGGCGATCCGAGGGACGTGATTTGTGAAATGGTTCAAAAGTTGGGTGCTGATGTGTTGGTGATGGGAAGCCATGGCTATGGTCTCATCAAGAGGTGAGTTCACAAACTACGCTTTTAAGAAGATGAAGTGTTTGATTAGTTCTTGTAGATTTAGTTGATAAATCTTTGGATGTTGAATGGTTGCAGGGCTTTCCTTGGAAGTGTTAGTAATCACTGTGCACAGAACGCGAAGTGCCCGGTTTTGATTGTGAAGAAGCCAAAACCAGCTAACGGAAACCAATAAATCATAGTTTAATCTTTGCCACCTTCTTTTCTTCTGTAAATAAGTTACTTTGAGTTGTGTGTGTTTTTGTTTGTTCCTCCAGAGGGATATATTGCCAAATATATATTAAACTTTTTTGGCTTTTGTTCTACCAAAAGTCTGTCTTGTGACACTACTTTATATTTTCCTTTATCTTATGGTTTTTATCCCTATAACTTTAATTAGTTTGTGTTTGTGCAGCTTACGACACTTATTACTCTTAAACAATATTCTCCTCACCTAGTAGATAATTTAAATTAACTTTAAAATGATAATTAACTTTAATTTTTTTTTTAGAAAAACTTAAATTACTCATAAGATGAAATGGAGGAAAGTAACTGTTGTCATGAATGATTATCGTTATGCTTGTTAGTAAAATGTTACTTCCGTCGTACTTATGGTACTTATGATCATGGTCAATAATATTTCCCCTCTTATCCGCACTTAAGTTGAATTAATAAAAGGAAAAGTGATAATATGACCTGAATTTACAAATTTGAAGTTTGGAAAAGATGAATGAGCCTATAAATTATAAAATTTAAATTTGGTTTAAGTTTTTGAAGTTTAAACTGAAAACGACAACAGGAGGAGAACAATTACTTCTTGCACCCTATTATTTTCTTTCTATTTCCTATCACTTAACTTATTATTTCCAAAATTGATTTTCCCAAACACAATAAATAATTTTGAAAATTTTTTTCCGAACTCAATCACTCCCTTCTCTCCTGGAAAACATTTTTGAGAATCTTTTGATGGAATGAGAGGTGATATTTGACGGGGATGCAGGTGTGGGTTTTATGGGTGTCAACTGGGTGTGAGATATGGGCCAAAAGATTCTTGAAGCGTACACCAGAAAATTCTTGAATGATTACGACCTTTAGTTGGGCAAAATCAGTAATTAAAAACAGATGTTCTCCTTCATTAGCGTGAGTCATGAAATTATCTCATCCACTACTTGATTAGGCCAAAGCTGTTCTTCAAGTCATTAAGACATTTAAAACATATATTGCTGCTTCATCCCAACTTGTTTTATCTGATTTAAACAATTAACGTCATTTCCCTAATTTAAAAATATTTCTTGTTCCTCATTTTTGTGATCAAGGCAAATATCAGAAGCGACATGCACGGCTAGGGCTGGGCATAGTTGAGTTAACAGTTAATTCTCGATTTGTAAAACGCTGCAATCATATTCTTACTTTAAAACTGCACTGTTTTCACTTATATTATCTTATCTTGGACTTTTCAACTTTTTATCTTTTATGTCCGTGTTATTGGATTTTGTTAAACAATGTCTTGTTTATTATTTATTTTTTATGATGATTTTATTTTTATATCACTCTGCTTTCAATTTGAATTCTTGCTCTGTCTTAATATATCATTGTGGTTAAAATTAATTATGATTAGATTTAATTCAAAATTTAATGTCATAAAATTTAACTGTGTGATGTATTCTAGATTTTTATTATAGGATATGTTCCATTTTTTATCTTGTAATTTTTGGATGCACTAAATTTTGATTATTCTTTAAAATTGGATTATAATTACTAAAATAATGGTTAAGATAGAACTATGTTGTATATATTATAAATAAATGACATTTTGTTAAACTTTTAAGTTATTTTAATGTAATGGGAACTTTTAAGTTTATCATATAAGTAAAGATTCTCTATGATTTTGATAAAAAGAAAAAAACCACTGAAAAATATGATTGATTGCAATATTTGTAATTACATAATTTCAGTTTTTCTTAACTAAACTAAAAAATAATCCAATTCACTTTTTGTTAAAAGATTTTAGTTTTGTTTAGTATATAATAATATGGATTATGTATAGTCCGGTTTCATAAACTATGTACAACCATATGCAGTGCACACTAAAAATTGCAGAGTTCTTCAATGTTACTGTGGTGCTAATAGAAAATTGGAAAGTGATAAGAGGTGAAGTTGTTAGAAAGAATGTGTGGTTGTTCAAGTTGTGTATTAACAGGGTTTGAGTAAGTGATTTGTGTCTATATAAAACATTCATGTAATTAAAGCAAATCTTAATAACCCTAAATTAATTATTTTTAGAATCTGAACATATAATTAACACAGAATCATTCGAAAAATAGTGCCTCATTCATTGATATATAACACGCAACCTGTTAGCATGTCCATTTTTCAATTGAATGCAATAAGAACGAAGACTATTCCTTCCAGGAGGAGCAATCCAAGAGGCAGGCTACAGAAGACCAATCGAAACTCAATGATGTTGGAGCATAAAAGAATATGTTACTGTGATCATACACGGAGTGGTTTCAAATTTACAATATCTCCGATGGAAGCCAATGGTTGAAGCACTAACGTATAGATTAATTGGGCGGGCCGGGGCGGTTTTTCTCCTCTTAATTGCAATTTTTACCATTTAGCTTCTCATTCCACAAATCCCGTTAACATTTTTTAACCTACTCTCAAAGAGGTATAGATTAAAGCAAATCTTACCAAGTAGAAGACAGCGGCAATTAGTGGATTAGTTAATCCGTTTTATAAAAATTATAAGATTTTAGAAACAGCGTGCGATGCATTATATAATACTCTATGAAATCGATTTACAAAAAGAAAAATGCTATTAGACTTCAAACGTAATTGGAAAATCGAAACAAAAGAGACTTTTTGTCTGTTCTAATCAGTAAAATAGTCAAATGTGATTGAAACAAAAGCTTCCAGCTCTTACTAGCAGTTTTCCACAGTTTGCTTATCTAGAAAAAAAAAAAAAAAAAAAACAATACACC
>Ga0214543_1005336_pt1 | contig 23775 bp, 8 predicted proteins | sample CNSS2metaG_FD_160094 | JGI IMG/M metagenome (GOLD analysis project Ga0214543, IMG submission 160094) | Root nodule microbial communities from cowpea collected in UCLA plant growth center, Los Angeles, California, USA - CNSS2 | ecosystem: Host-associated > Plants > Roots > Nodule | place: USA... | reverse complement strand
ATCATAACTAAGTTCATATTTTAACATTCAAACATAGCTTCATCCATTAGAAATAAAGAAATAACACTCAACTGCAGGGTTTCTCGCCCAAGCTAGAAGGTCTCGCCTAGGCAAAAAGGCTCTCTTGCTTAGGCGAGTCATTCTCGCTTGAGCGAGGCTCAAAACAGAGAACAACCCAAACTCTGGGCGAATTCTCGCTCAGGCTAAGTTGTCTCGCTTAGACGAGAGTAACTCTCGCTCAAGCGAGACTGGCTCGCCTAGGCGAGATCTCGTGCAGAAACAGGGGATGAGTTTCTGGTGTTTTCACTCAGGCGAGAGCTGCTCGCTTAGGCGAAAATACCAGATTCTCAATCTATTCTCACATGCAACAGTAAAGAAATCTAGCACAATCCAAGCATACACTCAATTACGCAATTCAAGCGCTCATACAACAATCAATCATGCAATTCAAAGTCATCAGAATGATTTCTAGATGAAATTCAAGTAAAACACTTAGCTTCCCTTACCTGTTATCCTGTTTAGACAACTTTATAAATGTCAACGCCTTAAAAACGTCAACACCTCTAACTCCACAGGATGCTCTATCTACACATAGAAACATCACAAGAACGATCAGGACATACCGTTATGATCACTGATCAACAGAGACTCATACTGATGATTAAAACGTCGCATGCAAGCGGAAGAGGGCTTGCATGCAACAGAAAACAGAAAAGACTAGAAAAGAAAGCGGAAACTCAACTTACCCGAACGGAGAAACTGATCGGTCCAATTTGAAGAGCTCGCCGAGAGGATCAATCATACGGTCTCGGTTCTTCAATCAGACGACCAGAGAGACAGAACCTCTAGAGAGAAGTCAGAGAACTCTAGAAAAGTGGTTTCTAGAGTGTGTTTTAAAATAATGAAACTCGTTTATAACAATTCTATTTATACTAAAATCTTTTAATATTAAAATAATCGAGTCTCACTATTTTTAAACCATTATCACTTTTAAAACGCCATTTTCTAGGGTCTTACAGATATTATGTTTAATTCTAAATTTTAACTTAACAATATTTTTTTTCTAATATTTAGAATAAATAAATAATTTAATATAATGAATATTAATCTGTTTCAGTTTTAGTATAATAAAAGTCATATTTTTAATAATAAAAAATTATTAATTTTATTCAAATTATATAAACTAGTAAAAATACATTTTACATATGTGTATTCAATTTTTTATATTAAAATTATAATTATAAAAACGAATTTAAATTATTTTTAGACTTTGGTTATAGATAAATTTTTAAATATGGTTGAGATATTTAAATATGTATTTATCTTTTAGTAATTGTTATGTATATTTACTAAAAATATTATATTAGCAAAAAATCCCTTTCGAGATTTGTACATTAATGATAATATATATTTCCTTTGTAAATACTTATGTTTATATCTTAAAAATCAATATGTACACAATTATCTTAATTATTACCAAATTTTAAATAAAAATATTTTTTTACATTCAATTTATTTTATTATTGTATTAAAAATAAATACGTAAACATTTTATTTATGTTATTATTTGTAATGCAACTTAACCATATATATATATATATATATATATAGTTATTGAAAGATAATCTTTTTACAATTATAAAAAGAATAATAAAATGAAATAATGGTATAATTTTAGTCTTCGTGTATGCTTGACATTGTCACTTAGAAATGCAGCAGTTGCATTAAATGATTTGCATGCAGGTAATGTCATTTTGAAATATAAAGGAAAATAATTTTTAAAATAAAAAAAAAAAAAAAAAAAAAAAAAAGAGAGAAAAAGTGGTGGGTCTGTATTGTGTTAACACAAACATCACAGCGTCTGCTATGGAATTAGGTCATTAAAAGCTGCAATTCGTACGCAAACACTCTTCAAAGTTTAATCTCACCATGGCAGTTACCATGTGCCCATATTCTTCTACTTAATATATATTCATTTCATATATAATATGCATTCTGTCGTTAACGTTTTCGACAAATTTACTATACTCACTGTTGGCTGGCCTTTTCGACACTACTCTGCAATTCTAACATTCGCATGCCATTTCTATTTGTTACAAAACCGTTCCATTCAAACACCATCTAGCTGCAGTTTTTCGACCAGGAACATAGGTATTATTTTGGGTTAATTTTTCAGTTTTCTTTTCTCTTCGAAAGGATGTGCTTAATTAAACACGTTCTTTTAAGAAAATGTAAGAAATAATTTTTACAAGTTATAATAAACATTCATTTAAATTTGTATTTCATCTAAATTTGTATTTAAGGAAGCAAATTTCTAGTATAAATTATTTGGTAATTTTATTTTAAAGAAATCACATAAAATAGTTTGAATTTATATTCTACTACATTATTTATATATATATATATAAGTAAGTAAATAAATAAAATAAAATAATATAATATGTACTTTCTCACGTAACATACATCTTATATTTATCATATATTTTATATCTTTCATACTTTTACAATTTTTATAAATTTTCACTACTCATAATATTTTATACGTAGTTATATAACTTCTAAAATTTCTTATTATAACATGATTCTTAAAATTTTATAAGTCTGCATTTCAATTAAATCTGCATCAAACTCTTAATATCAAAATATAGACTTAAATGAATATTTATTATAGGTCAACGAGTTAGTTTTTCTAATTAAAAAATTAAGATAAGTTAAAATATTATGTTCAGCAATAAATCAAATAAATAATATATATAGAAAACCTCATGAATATATTATCTTTTAAGTGTTTTTTTATTGGAAATATTACTTTCATCTTTTGCATCAATAAATTCAAAGACTAACATTTTAGAGATGTTTCTTTTATCTTTTCTAATCAAAATCAAAAGGTTTCTTTAATAGTTGATTAAATAAAAGAGTTTAGTTGTCATGCATAGGAAGTGGTATGAAATTTATATTATATGATTTTAGTTTGAGATTGTTATATTTAAAACACAACGAATTTCTTTATATTATGATGAAGGGTGGATACAGTACATTTCAAATAAATTGCAATTAAAAATTCTATTATCAGATAGATCTAGATTAATAAGAGACCTATCTCATAGGTGGAATAGAATATATAGATTGATATACATCTCTTTAGATATATCAAAGCAGATATATCAACCTATTTTTGATTAATTTTGATCTTTAGACTTTATTTATATTGGGTCAATAGATAACTTTAGTCTGTTTTAAAAATAAAACAAAACGTTTTCAAATAAAAAATTACAAATAACATGTGCTTTCAAAATTTAAGTAATAACAATAAAATTAAATTTAGTTTTAGATATAAGAATTTTATATGTCAATTATAATATATATTAAAAAAAATATTTTTCTAAAATATAATTATTACTTTATAAATAGATATAATTAGACAGTGGGTTCAAACCAGATGGGATGAACGAAAATTAGTCTTGTTTTATTAAGATGACAAACTCTTTTAACTCAAATCAAAAACTATTTTCTAGATTCTTCATACTAAGTTATTGAGATACAGATTTTGACAGCTATAACTCTCATGGTAGGTATTCCATATCTATGGACCACAAAACTGAAATCGCCTATAATATTATTATAATTAAATTTTTCTTTCCATTCAATTTAAGAGACTCATGCCCTAAAACATAATTAGCCCCTTCCATACTAATTTCTGTTTTAAACATGAATGGATGATATTATAAAAGAAATTACTGGTTAAATTATTTTTGAAATATTTTGCACTTTTTCAATTCTCAGTTGATAAAAGAGACTATTGCAAGAACCTATACAAAATAAATTTTACCATATGAACCTTAATTGACGAATAAACTTGAATTAAGTTCATAAAAGTGACATGATATTCCCCAAAGAGACCATTGCAAGAACCTATTTATGAAAATAGATCTTCAAAATAAATTAATCCAACCGAGCACGCCTCGAAGGAACAAACATTTGATACCAAAAATATGATTGAGTAGTCACTTTCTCCAATGCCAGAGTAGTGCAAAATTCTGCTGCCCCAAACCGTATGACTGGGATCCATTAACAGTACAACGAGCTACATCATCAAATCATAATGTTACTATTTATGCTATAAATGGAACACTATCGTAACGTAAATGATTTTAAACAAGGGAGATTAATATTTTAACTTAATTTGTAAAGCCACTGAAAATAATGAGTGGCAAAAGATGTCAAAAACAAATTATGCCACCAAATGCATCATCAAAGCTATGACAATACCTTTGGGTCCAGGCCATCTGAAACTTTAAATGTCTTTCAATAAATAGTCATTATCTAAGGTAAACTGCAGAAAATTAAGAATTTCCATTTTAATATTGAGAAGAAAATGACTGAGAAAATCTAAGTGCGTTAATTCAAGCTGACAACAATCTTAGAAAATTTCAAAAAGTGACTAAATAATAATCTTTAAGAGACGCTGCATCACGATGACAATGTTAAACTCTTTAAGGCAGTTGTAAGTTGAGGAAGCTTGTCCGGAGCTCTCTGTTTGTAATCTTTCTCCAAAACTTTGGCCGCTAGAGATTGTAACTGTGACCCTTCTTTCTCCTCCTTGCTTTTCCCTTTCGTAATCTGTGTAATAGCAGAAGCGCACTGGAGAACAGGAGCAAAACTAAAATTTCAGGCATATAGCAATTAATAGTTTCGGAAAGAAGAATCCAGAGATCCTTATTTAGGTGAAGATCAAGACTATACGAAGGAAAACTGAAATCCTCTGAAGTAAAAACTAAACTTTCATAGCACCCAACAAAAACTAGGTTCAACCAACTTCCAAATTAAAACAATTATAGTCAGTTCACAGACACAATAACTTGCAGTTGCCGAGGAGGACCACACAAAATTAATACTCATGGAAGATCTTACCAAGCATATACCAAAGAGCGCTCTTGTGTTTTTGCCTCCAGTTAAATCAATAGTAGACGCATAGTATTTCTTGGCAGTTTGGAGGTTTTCTAATCCACCAAGCGTATAAAGTACCTGACAATGCCACAAATCAAATAAAAGTAAGACTGTTACTGCGCTACTACACCTCAGCATGCAGTGTTTTCTGTGCCTTGTTTGTTACTAAAGGAGCAAAGACATGAGAGGAGGAGAAGAATTTATTTGACAAAAAAAAAAAGTAATCACATTTCATCAAGAAGTTACTCACATCAGCATAAGCTAAATGGTAGAGTGGAACAGTAGGTTGAGATAATATCAACTCCTCGTAACAAAATGCTGCTTGTTTATACCTAATAGGAAGACAGAAAGCCAAAAGAAACAAAGGCAGATAAATAATTAGCAATATCAATGTTACCCTCGCGAGGGAAGATAAATGGTAGAATAAAAATCTAACATTTGCAGGGAGACGTATATTTCAGCCAGTTCTCTCCATGCATCATGGTCTGCCATGAATCTGTTACAAGAAGAATAATTCAGATATATGCAATATTTTCTTATGTAAATCAGAAACTATTTTTTTTAGTTATGGAAGAAAATAAAACTTTTAACATTAGTCTCACGTTTCTAGATATTTATTAAGCCAATCAATAGCCACAGAAATGTTGCCTTGTGCCTTTGCCATTGCCACCCTCCTCTTATGGATGGCCTGCACAAAATCAAGACAACAAAAACGATAAACACTTTAGCTTTTTGGCTTTCTTTACACAGGACGCCTAGCCTGTTTAATGTAAAACCGAAAGATTAAAATCAAGTGGAAATAACAACACAAAAGAAGAAGCCACAATTATATGATTTTGTTTCATCACACATAAGAGTAAATGAACAACCAACAGTTCCCCATTCCATAAGGTTATGTGAGTTTACTTGGTCAAGAGGATTGTCCTCCAAAAGGCTTGCGTAAGCCTTTTCTGCCAACTCCCAGGATCCTTTTGCTTCAAACAACATTGCCTCCAGCCTACCTGTAACAATTTCGAAGCTTAAATCAATTCTTTCTTAAGAGAGAACAGGAGCATGCGTATGCACAGACATATTTGGGCTGTGTGTAGTTATGTTACAGAGTGTGATTTGTAAAGCATTTCATCTAGATTATAGATGAAATTAATAAATGAAATTTTGAAAAAACATATAGCTTTTAGGTTATTTCAATAAGCTACTCCATTAGCTTTCAAAAAAATCTATCTAGATGAAACCAATAATTTACCATCTTACCCCTTAGAACAAAAATAGAAACCCTAATGTACGGAACATGTTTATGACAACAATTTTTGGATTATCGTTTTACTTGTACACTTTTTTGGATTATGGATTTAATGCAACGCTTGTTTATTATTATTTTAATTATTCAATAATGTATTTTAATTTTTAATAAAATGTTTTTTTATTGAGAAATGATATGAATTTTAAATTATAATTAACAATACATATTTACACAAATATTACTTGGAACTTAATTTATACAAATAAAACAAATTAAATTACAATAATATGAATTTATAATTATTGAAAATATGTAATCACCTAATATAAAGATTTGATTCGATAATTAATCATGTCCTCATTTGTTATTTTACAGCTTTCAGGCAGCTACTTTTATTGAAACACTTTTTGCCTAGTTTTTTTCAGATTCCTTTTCAACTATTTTGAGCTAATTTTACCAAACATAGCCCTAACATCCCTCTTCAAAGAAATGAATAAAAATTATTCAAGTTACACACCAGTCTAAAAGTTTGTTTCAAGAACCTGATCTGGGCATAAACAATCAGATCAGAGCATGCAGTTGTTTGTGTTTTGGGACAAGTAAACAATACAGTTCGTGTTTTGGGAAAATTATCATAGAGCTCAAGATATAAATTAGACAGCTCAATCATTGCAATGTCACAAGAAACAGTTTCTTAGCCTAGCAGGAAGCAATATGTAGGAACACTGGCCTATTATAAGGCATATGTCAGCAGCATTTAGCCAGAGTAATGCTCCCTACACAACTGTTACATCTGCATCTAAGATTAGAACTGTACAAAGTGAGGTCTGAGTTCAACAGGTACAACTTAATTCTCCCTGCACCCCCAAAGCTTATAGAGGGTCAGTTCTATGTCAACAGTTGTGTAGACAGTTCTATAACTAACTCCAAATCAAAACATGGTTAAGAGGTATAGATAATATCAACTTACCAACTCTTTTACTATCTGGGAATCTCTTCCGAAGAACCTTTGTACAGTCCTGATAAAGAAGAAAAATATTATCAACTTCAAGACATAAAATCTCAAACCTGATGGTTTCCTTTATCATACGAAGAGGACAGCATAATGGACAACATACAAGTTCAGCAGCATATTAATTTGCAGGCTCGGAACTTACAAAAGCAAACAAGATCAAACATCTTGCCAAGAACTTTAGAAACAACGATACAACACAGTGAAAGAATAATGCAATAGCAAGATCAGAAAACGATTATTTCCTCCATCCATCATCAACAGAGAATAAAGGGCCAAAAGGGACTCAAACTTAAAACAAAAACTACCAAGAAATTGAACAGCAATCAAATGTAGTGGACTATAACCTTACAAGGTACGTAATGAAAATCAACCATTACGCAGCACCCAAAAAAAAAACAATAAGCAAGATTATAACTCCTTGTAAAACTCACAAGCAACCATCTCTAGTGCATAATCAGAACCTCCAAAACACAAGTGACAAGAGAGTAAAGGGCAAGTTCCAACTATTTCAAATAAGTACGATTCAATCCGTTCATAAGATTCCAGTTTTGAGTAATCATTACACTACATCAGAAATTCTCCTACGGCTTTGTTTCACGGAAAGAAGGCTATGATTTTACAATCTGTAGAATAGTGCCCAATAAAATTTACAATTCACGAAAGAGACCAATACAAGAAACAAGACCAAATTAGATCGAGACCTTGGCAACGTCGAGACATTGACAATCCATAGCAGCAACTGCAACCTGTTCGTACAAGGTCCATTCTGCACACACAAACACCCAAACATTAGTCAAAAGTCAAATTCAGTGAAAGATATATACCTGCAAGTAAAGCATAGCTGAAAAAACAAGGTTTTACAAGACAGTGAAATTCGAAGCTCCAAAAATCACAGCATAAAATCATAAATTACAGAATCACGCAATAGAATCATAACAACAAAAATTAGGTCAGTAGCGAAGGAGGAGTGACCATCTGCGCCTAGAGAAGATCGTTGTTTGGGGTCGTTCAAGATGGAGAGGCCATGCTTCAGAACCTTCTCGGAACGGCGAACCTTGAGCTTTCTGACAAGGCAGAGGTAGTCCCAGGCGCCGCCGCCGCCGTTATCGACCTGATTTTCAAGCCTGTTCAATTGAGTCTCCTCTGTTTTGGTAACCATCTTCTTTCCCACAATTCACAAACGCAGATCCAAGAAATCGATAAACAGATTTTCGATCTGTTGCCGAAAATATCGATCGCTGTCTCTGTCGTTGAAAATACACACCCGGAGTGAGACGAGAGGAAATCCAGTGAGATCGCACTTTCACTCCAGGTTCCGCCTCAGAAATATATCAAAATAAAATAGTTAAACGAATCAAACAAGATATTATCAGAATTTAATTAACAAAATTTTATACTTCGAACAAAAACTCATTTTTAAAATAATAATCAAATAACTATTTTATTTTATTTTATTTAACCATTATTTCAATCGTTACTTTATTTAATTGCCGCTAAATATTATTTTTCTACTTGGAAGGAAGCATGCACCGCAAATTTAATGTTTATATTATTTTTAATTTTGGATATATTAAATACAATATATTATTATTATTATTTTTTGTATATGACTTTAGTTATTATATTGATACCAATAAATAATATATATTAAATTATTTAATATATAAGAAAATACTTTATTTAGTATATTGTTTTCGTTTATAATAATACTTTTATTTGAAGTTGATTACAGCAATAAAAAAAATTATGAAACTGTTATTAAGTAGAGGTGGAAGGTCTTTTGTACTATTTTATCTCTTCGTCATTATTTTTTCGATGAATTTTATGTTCACGTCTTAGAAAAACAAAATAAATATAAGACGGATTATGGAATTTGTATATTGTTATAAATATAATTATAATAAATAAATTTACTGAATATTAATTGTATTTAAAATGGTAGTATATTATACATTATGATATAATTTTTACTTATTGTCAATTTTAAAAAGTATTCAAATATTTAAAAATAAAGATAAACCTTATAAAATAAAAAGAATAAAAATTTGTATACCGCTAGAGTCTTTGTTTTCAAATTTTTAAAAAGGTTTTCTTTTACATGTATATTTATATTTATATTATATTTTCAGCTACCTTTGTAAATGTTTCACTTGAATTTTCATTATTATTAAATCACATTTCACTTCATAATAATAGATGATTTAAGAATTATTCTCAGACCAATTTAATTTAGAATAAAATTTTGATATGAAACTAAATCAATTTTACTCACAAGTTAGTTCGTAGAGTCAAACTAAAATTGAATTGTGTAATTATTTTTTTTGAGAAAAAATTGTGATTAGGCTTAACTTACCATAAGTTGTGGGTTAAGTAAGTTAAGTCACTTAAGCATCAGCATGTGTATGTTATTTCCATTTTTTTTATACATTAATTATAATGTAATAAATGTAGACTAATTTTACTTGTCTTTTTATATAGTAATACAATCAATTGTTCACATGATTGATAAATAATATTATAAATATACTAATTAAAAATTATATTATCAATTTACATTTGACAAGTAGATAAATCAAATATCTAAATTATTTAAATATTAATATACACATTGTATTGTAGTCTTTGAAAAAACAAAATGTTACTCTACATAATAATTAAAAATAATAAATAATTACAATAAAAAAAACTTACGAAAAAAATGATAAAAGGATAAAAAATAATTGCTATTGATGGATTATGAGTCAATTCATTTCAATTTGACTTAAATTTATTTAGTTTCTGAGTAGGTGAACCCAGTTCATTTAAATTACATTTAACTCAAATGAATTAGATGACAAATTTTAACATTTTTATAAAAGAAATAAATGTCATATTTCACGACAAATTATTTAAGAATTTTTTTTATTCAAACCAGTTTTAACTCTAAAACATTAATGTTTCTAAAACAATATTTTTTAGTGATTTCTTAAAGCATAACCCACAAATGAAATAAATTATCTTAGTGAAATAACTTTACATGGATACATGATTAAAACTAAAGAAACAAAAATTGAATATTTATATTTATATTATGAAAATTTTAAATTTTTGTGAGTTTGGACGTGAGATTGAATATTAAATCATCACTTGTAATTTAAAGAAATTGGCACTTGAAATTTGAAAATAATTTTAAATGGTGGTTTGAAACTAGTAGAATCTTAAATGTAGTTTGTTACATTGAATTGTGTTTTAGTTTATACATATATTTTTATTGAATGGTAATTTCAGCTTTACAAGATCAATTTGAATAAAACAATCTCATAGAAATGATTTAATACATGATTGATATTATATATATATATATATATATATATATATATATATATATATATATATATATATATATTATATTTTTTTTATTGTAATTTTTTCTATGTTGTTTACATAGTATTTTTATAACTAGAGCTAAGAAATTATTGGACCATTGATTCGAATATAAGTTGAAGTGATCTTTATGAAATATTTGACAATTTATGTTAGCTGAAAATACTTTTGCATCATCAGTTTGATTTTAGAGCGGATTAGCTCTAGTAGCTCACCAATAAAAGAATAGATTGGATCGGAGTTTTTAACTCGTGAATTTATTGTAATTCGGTTTGTCTAGTTTATCACTTTTGCAAGTCAAAGGAGGGTCAGTTTATACTGATTCGCCAATCGTTTTATTTTTTTATTATTTTGTTTATGTTTAGATTTAAAAATAATTAAAAAATCTTTTTTATATTATATAAAAAAAATTTATAAACAATTTTTTTTTTAAAAAAGTTAAAAGAACATAAAATAAAAAGTGATAGGCGAACTCGACCTGATTTATTTTTGGCAAATTACGGACGAATCAAACAAAAATAGACCGAACTAATCCGTTTTCTCATTTTTTATATTTGAATTACAATATTCATTGAAAAAAAGAAAAAAGAAAAAAAAGATGTAGCCAAAAGTTAATATATTAATATTATGTGAAATTAAAAAAGCACAATAAAAGGACACCTTTTCTACCAAAACTTTAACAGAGGGGGATTAATTTATATTAGGGTTAAATATGTTTTTGGTCCCTTAACTTTTAGTAAATTTTGGAATTAGTCCATTTTGAAACTTTGGACCAATTTAGTCCTTGATCTTCGAAATACGTGGATTTAGTCCTTTTAATCAAATTTTGGTTTGTTTATTGGATGTTTCGTACGCATTTCAGGATTGTATTTGAGTTGTTTATACTGTTTGACACATTTTTGCTTTAATGTTAAGTCAAATACTATTATGAAACGCGCTTGAAATGTCAAATAAACTTAACAAATTTTGATTAAAAGAACTAAATCCACGCATTTCAAAAGATGGAGGATTAAATTGGTCCAAAGTTTCAAAATGGACTAATTCCAAAATTCACTGAAAGTTAAGGGACCAAAAACATATTTAACCCTTTATATTATTGTTGTCTTTATTACACCTTATATACTTTTACTATCTTCATAATTTTTAGACTATGTCCAACCAATAAATGTTATCATTAACCCTCCTTTTTGTGACAATTAGAATGCCATATTATTTAGTTAAAATCACTTTTTTTCTTATGTTTATATCATCTTGTATTAAAATTGTTATAATTATTATTTAATCATGTTTATCTTGTGCAATATATGTGGGAATCTCTTTTCACTATTTTTTATTTCTTAATGTTATACTATACTTTTATTTTCATATATTGATATTTTTATGAATTTTGTATAAAAGCACCACTAAGAATAAAATTAACAATAAATATTTTGTGTATTATGTATTAAGGGTTTATATATTTAGATTTTTATATTTATAAACAATATTACTCTGATAGTTATTGTTGCATGAAGAAATTATGTGATGGTGAGAAATAATATGATTATCAATTTATATATTTATTAAATAGTATTATTATTTTTTATGGAAAGGTAGAATAAATGACACTAAGAATAGTTATATATACAAAATAAGTTTGTAATACACGAAAAGTAAAGAGAGAGAAAACAATGACTTAATAAAAAAATAAGATAAAAGCTAATAACTTACAATAATTGTTTTTTATTACTGTAAAATATTGGACAAGAATAAAATAAATATTTGCCTTAATTTCTTTTAAAATGTTCGTTTATCTTAAATGTTGAAGTCGTGTTATAATATCTTAATTTATTTATTATATAAATATTTCTTTTAATGCATTTTTTATAAAATACATATTTTATTTTTATTTCTATATACTCTTTGATAGTATAATTACCGTTTTTATAACATGAAAAACGTTTTTTTATTTTTTATTTCATAAGCTGGAAGTTGCTGAGAAATTAAACGATGCGTTTCAAAGGATGCATGAAGATATGCAGTGGCGGTTGCAATGCAACTTCCCGCTCCGTTGCTCTAAACCCTAACCTAAACTAAAACCCTATCCAGAGGTCGTGATCACCATTTGTGTAAAACCCTCATGGCGATGAAAACCGTCGAAGAAGACGAAGTGGGTATCTCCTGCTTCATTTCCGACCTTCCTGGCTTCCGCGGAGTTTTAAAGCAAAGGTCTTTTCATTTTCCACACAATTCATTACTACCTTCCTCATTGCACCTCCTTGATAGTGATGTATGTGTCTTGAAGTGCATTATTCAACAATCTCTTGTTAATGTTGATTTCAGTTGAATTTTGTTCAGGTATTCTGATTTTATTGTGAATGAAGTGGACAGAGATGGAACAGTTGTTCAATTGACCTCACTCGATGCCCCTGAAGAGGAGCCAGAGGTCTACTTATCTGTGATCATTGATCAATTAATTTTTGCTTTGTTTTTGGTATCTGACTTTTTTATGTATATTTCAGAGTGTTCAGGAAAATGGAACCAACTCATCTGACACTGTTGTAAGTTATGCCTCTCGAATTGAATCTTTTAAGTCTCTTGCTGGGGAGTCTGATGCAATTCTTTTGGAAGAATTTATCAATAAAATTAATGCTGGTGGAGAAGATAGTTTTTCTCCCATTGTTCTTTCTCCGGATTCTGATAAGTCTCATCGAAAGGTTAGTATGAGTTTTGTGGCTTATTTTGCTCTGTTAGATTCTGAAGACATGTACAGATGCTCATAATGTATTAATGGGGAGCACTTGGATATTTACTCGACGCGGGTGTCTCATCTCATTACAATGGGCAGACATTTTCGATGAATTTACATGATTTTTTGAATTAACAAACCAAGTATCAAATTGAATGCTTTTGAATTGCACTTCGTTAATTCACTAAGCCCTTTTTTAGTACAGTGCGCCAGCCACATTTTACATCTAATTGAGTTTAGGAAGAGGAGACTGATCTGATTATGCTTATGTGACATGCAAAATAAAATCATTTTGTAGTTTCTTTGCCCTTTCAAAATATCATAAACCTTTTTCTTTTCGAATGTATCAGGCAGTGCATAACTTCTTTAAGGAAAACTTTAAGTTCCTCGTTACTGATGTGGTTGACGGACCCGATCCTTCCTTGAAATGTATCCGCGTGAGATTGAATTCTGCTGAACCGAACAACAAAGCCAAAAACTCCAAGAAACGGAAAGAAAGGGGTGGTAAACCCTTTGACAGCCGAGGTTCAGAAAATTGGCCTGAAAATGCTGGAAAGTTCCTCAGGTAAGATTGCTCAGCGATCTTGTTTAATAAAATACAAATTAAGAAATGCTTGCTGTCTTCCATTTATAGTGCAGTCTGCAAGAGCGTTTTGTTAATTATCTATAGCACTGTGTCCAATAAGTAACTAATTATTGAATATCCAAAATCATTCAACTTAATGAAGACTCTCGCCTGTATTAAATTATGTTATTCACAGATTTTCAGAAAGTGATAGCTGCTCATTGTTGCATTTTTTGTTTGCACGTGCCGTTTTCCTGTTTTTACGTTGTATTTGTTTGTCAACTGAATGTTTCTACCGATACAATTTCTAGGTTCCATATTTACAAAGAAAACAAAGATACCCATGAAGCCTTGGGGGTTATTGGAAGTATGCTTGGTATCCAGGTGTGTATGGTTCTTCGTTGGATACACTCTGTTGGCTTTTTGATTGATTTTTGAATGTGAAGTTTTTTGGCTGATGGTTCATTGAATTCTGTATGTGATGACATCGATTCCCATATAACCAATTATTAATATACATTCATGAACTGAAGCATGTGTGATATGATATGATAAACAAATCTGTTTGCCATATTTTTATTTGTGAATTATTTGCATGATATATTCATAATTGTGTATAAATGTATTATGCCTCTGTACAACCTTCTTTTCAACCTGGAGATTTAGGAACATTAATTAAATGCAGTGTGCTAATATTACTATTGATTTATGAATAACCTTTCTTTTTAACTGATTGATAATTAATTGACAGCCAAAGTCATTTGGATTTGCTGGTACGAAGGATAAGCGTGCTGTCACAACACAAAGGGTGATAAATTGTTGCATTCTTTTTTATTTTACATCAAGCATTCTATCATTTATTCACTTTCCAGAATTAATACCAGTGTTCATCTATAGATAAATACTAAAACTGGTTTATTACTTGTTTTGTTTCTAGGTTACTGTTTACAAGCAGCGAGCAAGTCGGCTTGCTTCACTTAACAAGCGCTTGTTTGGTATTAAATTGGGTGATTTCTGGTAAGGTGATTGAATTTTGAACGGTTGACATTCTTACTTAACTGGTTTTTGTGGAATGATAGCTTTAAATGTACTATTGTCCAGTTATGTTAAGGAAGGACTTTGTCTTGGCCAGCTCATGGGAAACCGATTTACAATTACCTTGCGGTGAGGGTCTTACTTATACATGGAATTTATTTTCCCCATGTTAAATTAGTATCCCTTGAAGTTAAGGTTATTTATAATTGTTGATGTAATTGAAACTTAATAGTTGTATCATAGCATTGACATATTTTCTCAGAGGCATCGTTTCAGATTCTGAAGATATCATAAAAGCATCTGCAGATGCCTTGGGAAGGCTTGGCTTCATTAACTACTTTGGTCTACAGGTACTTTAATTTTTCCTCTTTTATTAGTTCTCTCATAATTTTGTTTCGATGACATGCGCTTGGATAACTACCTTGTGCTAGTTTAGAGCTAAACTTGCTGAACAAGCCTGGGGGGTATGTTCTATGATAGCATGTGGCCTTACCAGTATACTATTCAGAACTGACGTATGCAGTAGGATGCTGTGTGAACCGATTAGATTAAATCATCATTGATCACTTACTGTTATTTATCATTTTTCCCATTTTCCTATATCTGTAAGAGTCAGATAAAATTAACTCTTGGATGCGAGCATATTTCTTTTCTAAGGTAACCTCTTAAAGTTTTGTTGTGTCCAACATATGCCAGCTCGTAATACAAACTTATGTTTTATTTTATTTCTTTGGGGATGACATACATGCATAGTCTTAAAGATTATTATTACGATGCTTAAATTAAAGATATAAGAAACTTAAAGACGTTGGAAAAGTTACCCAGCTTCATATGCCCTGTTTCTTGAAGAGAAAAATTTATTTTAAATTTTGTTGTAAGTCGAAAATTGCATTAAAATGTAAAATCTTATTTTACATTTGTCTGTGTCTTTTGCTTAGTGTTGCAGCATTTCATAAAGTAACAACATGGTGATTTAGACCGTGTTAAGATGTCCCAAATTGGACTAGAAGTAATATGGCTCAATTCCTTATTAGACTAGGCAATCCTTCCCTTGCGTTAACTTTTGAAAGTGAACTAGGCATAGTTCATTTCTAGTAGACTGTCTATTGTAAGACTTATTTTATTTTTCATTTTTGCTTTGCGAGTAACTTATTTGTCTGAATGTGCTCACTGTCAGCGTTTTGGAAGTGGTTCTCTGCCAACTCACCTTATTGGAGGTGCATTACTTCGAGGGGAATGGAAACTTGCGGTTGACATGATTCTTGATCCAAGAGAAGGAGATATCCTTTTCATTGTTTCTATTATTACATATAATGGATAATGTCTAGATGATTAATCAGTAATTGTGCAGCTGATAGTTAAAAATAGCATTTTGATTACTGTTGTTCGTCATAACAATGTTATCTAGATACAGAGAATTGCAATCGCCAAGGCACGTAAGTACTATAAAGAAAGTAACGATGTTGTTGGGACACTTAAGCAGTTGCCTCGATATTTAGTTGCTGAAAGGGCTGTGGTAAGCTTCAAATAAAAGTGATAGTTTGATTTTTTTTTTTGTCTACTCACTGTATTCATCCTTGTATGATATGTCGTAACCATGTTTGTGTCATCAAATATTCTGCAGCTGCAATCATTAAAGACGTCTCCAGGAAATTATTTGCAGGCTTTGAAAAGCATTCCAAGGACTCTGAGAATGTTGTGAGTTATAATTATTTTATTATATTTATTATCTGGCTAAACTGGTGATGCGCTGTCTGTTGCTGCTAATGATTTTTCTTTGTTTCAAAGTTCATTTTTATTCTTTAGTGTCATCGTCTGGTGTTACAGAATTTCATGATTTTTGTTTTCTTTGGACACTGTATAGTGATGGTGTTATGCTTCTATTTTAACTGTTCTTGCATGAAGAATAAAAAATGTTTTCTTAAGCATATCTAACTTTTCTTTCTCTAGGTTCCATTTTAAACATATTCCAGGTTTTCAATTTGACATACTTTATGTAAAAATTTGGTGCACATGTTTGAGTTATGTGAAAATTCACATACTCCCTTTAGCTTCGAATTATCTTATTTTGTTTCTAGAAAGACTTTCAATCAAAATGAACAAGGGTAAACATTTGACTGAAAAGCCTTTTCTGGGCATAAAATAATAAAAAACCAAACGTGCTCCATGGTTTTTGCATATTGCAGACTACACACTGCAGGCATGCCATAGCAACATTAATTTCCTTACTTCCAATGGAAATGTGATGAAAAAGGCTGTGGTGTTGTTACTATTGGGAATTCTATGAAGTTTATTGCCAATGTCTATTTTATGTTGGGGTGTGTGTTTGTCTTGCTCTCCTCGTACACTAGTAGTGAGTTCTATACTTCCATGCCAGCTCATCAGCCATTCAGTTTTATTTGATGAAACAGAGTTGACAAGTGCATGTGGTTTTTATCATGAAATAATATTGGTCATTTTAGTACTAAGGGGGCCAGTTTGTTTTAGTTTATTTAAGGAAACAGTCACCTTTTTTTTTTAAATTACCACTTCTAAATTTTTTTAGTTTTTCAAAATAATTAGAAAATGAAAGTAATCTAGAATTTAATTAAAATGAGAAGCTATTTTCAATGGCTTCTCATAAAACCAGTTGTTTTCTTAAAGTGAGTTTTATACGATTCTAAACAAACATAAATTATCACTGGATGATTTTACATCAGAATAATTGTTTTAATCTGTAACAAACGGGTCCTAAATCTCTGCTTTGACACCGTATACAGCTCAGGAGGAAATGTTTTCATGTATAGAAAAACTGTTAACACAAATGCAAATGAATAAAATTTGAAAGCTAGGAAGATGCAAAAGAAATTCTTGCACAAGTTTCTAGCTTTAAAGTGGGTTGTTTATGCTGTCTATTTGTTGATGATTTTTCTTTTGTTCTTTGAGTATTGTACTCAGAACTGTTGTTGAATCTCAGTTGGTTATACTGTCACAAAGGTAGTTAGAGTTTTAGTTTTGCAGCTGTCACCATGACTGCTGTATCTAGGTACATAAGCTAGTTCTAATCACGTATATAAATACCTTTGTGTATCTCTCATTTCTAAGTAACCTTGACTCAGCTATACAGTTCCTTTCCTTTTCTAAACTATGTCTCTAAATATCTTGATGTAGTTCCATTTGCAGCTTTGAACACTAATAAAAGATGTTATAAATTATTCAGCATGCATCATTTATTTGAAGGATGATATAAATATTCATTTCATATTTCCATTACCGTTTTTAGGTATATACATAGTTACCAAAGCTATTTATGGAACCATGCTGCAAGTAAGAGGGTGCAAAACTATGGTAAGTTGTGGTTTATAATAAATTTCTAGATTTGCCTTGATTTCTCACGAAATAAACTTCTAATGTCACATCTCGTGATTCCTTTCTGCATTTGATACTCATTCCATGCAATCCTTACGATGAATTATCATTGTTATGATAGCTGAAGTCAAAATATTCATTTATTAAATTGAATGATATTCTACTCTGGCAGGAACTGAACAAGTAGTATTAGGGGACTTGGTAAATTTTAAAGGAAATTCTACTGCAAAAGTTACAGAGTTTGTTGGATCTGAATATACTGAAGACTGTAGTGGTGGAGGGTATGATTCCAATAATGAGGATGATATATCTGTAGATATTCATGAAGACATAAATACTTGTGTCAAGGTTAGTCGTTTGATTTTAGCCATTTGCAGAGAGATATGCTAGTACTTAACCGAACTGTAGTTTTAGAAATAAGCCATGGCTTAAAATTTTCATCTATCTATTCAGAGTCTAGTGCACACACATTATGTACAAATATTTGGTTTAGGAGGATAAGAATCCTCCTTAGAAAAAAATAAAAGAATAGAAAAAGGTGCGTAAATCAGAAGACATCAATGAAGCTGTGAGATGATATTACTTTGTAATTATTCTGGAAATCAAAGTTCAGGAATATTTTATGAAATCAATTATTTTTCATTACAAAAGTTTGGAGGATAAGAATCCTCCTTAAAAAGGAAAAGAAGAAAAAAAAACAAGAAAAAAAGTACGTAAAAAAATAAAATCAATGAAGCTGTTAGAAGATATTAAGAATTAGTCTTGTTAGCCTCGGACTTGGGCTTGTGCCAGTAATACTTGCACTTGATCTATTTTGTGGTATAGGTACACTAGGTTTTCAGGAACATCAAACTATCAATTACATACTACATTGTTAACTTTCATTCTCTCTTCCATTTTACTTATTAAAATCCTAATTTTTTTTTATAGAAGTAAAGCTACCGAATTTGTCCGTCTATAAGACAAACCCCTGTAGAAACTGTTTTTACCGTAACTTGTTGCCAAACTCTAATCTTATCCGATTGTAATTTTTAAAGAATCAAGAATTTACTTTTTGACAAAATGCACCGGAGTAATGTAGATAGCATTTTGCCTTCTAATATTTGTCTTAGATCGCTCTATCAAAATTTCATTGTGTCCGTTCTGCCTAAAACCTGGATCACACCCCTAGTCTTCAAACAGCTATATGAAGTAACAAGAGCAATGGGAACTTCTTAATTACATGGTGCAGGCCTTTTGTGCATATATCTGTCTATAACTTTACCATTTTGTAATCTCACAGTATGACTTTACCCCTTTTGTATTTATCAGTCCTAGAGGCTCTCATCTTATCACCAGTATCTTGGAGTTTCCTTTGCGCTTTTGCCACCTTGTTTGGCGAAACCATATTATATTTTTTCTTTTTCTAAATATAATTGTTATGAGTGTTAGAATATATGAAAAGTGTCGAATTTTATCTTGATTATATTTTGTTATCTTATCTTTTTAGGATGCGTATCTTATTCGTAGCTGTTTTATCTTCAAGAACTTATTTCTGAAATAAAAAGTAGTTATCAGTGTAAATAGTAGTTATTATAATGTCATCTTCCTAATCTAAAGTTGTACAAAAATGTGTTCCTAAAAAACAGTGATAAAATTGGTTTCATGTTTATGTTTGGGAAGTGACTCTGAGCATTTTAGGAAATCAATAATTATTGAGAAATTTTGTCAAATTTCTTCAAGGAAAACTATATTTTTGCTGTAATGAAGGGATTTATTTCATATGGGCATAATTCTATGTCCAGGAACTTGGTTTCGACCTTCATTAGCAGGCGGTAAAGTGTAAAATATATATTTTAAAATTGAAGATTTTCATGTGGGAAAAATGAGATGAAGTACAACTACGGGAAGGATAATTTACTAATTGGAACAAACAAAGGAACAACAGAAGTTGTGTGAATGATGTTCTAAAGTGGATTGACTTCGTGTGACAGGTTGTTGATGCTGAAGATCTTATTTCTGGATGCTACACAATTGATGATGTCATCCTTCCTATGCCAGGGTAAGCATGATTGCCTAATAGTGCTCAGGTGCTGTGATTCTGACAACTCAAATCCTCAACCAGTGCTTTAGTTTTCCATGGTCTTTTTCTTTTTTTTTTTAATTTTGTGGGAGGGATCATTCTGAAATTTGTGTATTTGTTATCTTGCAGTTCACGGGTAAAATATCCAACCAATAATATTGCCAATGTTTATGAAGATTTAACAAAAAAAGTAAGTATCAATTTTGACTCTCGTACTTTCAAGTTTCAATATCCTGAATTTTATGCATTTAATTAGGAGTGAGATCTGAGAAGTTCAGGCTGGGTCAACTATTCTGTAATTAATTTTTTCTATCTCAATAAGAAATTAAATTACCCACCTTTATCCCACTCTTCCTATCTCTTACACGTAAGAATTGTCGTAAAGAATTTGTAGGAGTAGATTTATCTATTTACTGGTAAAAAATACTTCAAGGTATATTAAATGCTATGCATAGACAGTACTTGAGAAAATGAGTTTGTTTGATGACGGGGTAACTAACCAGGTTGCTCCTCAGGTTCATGCCGTAGAACACCAGCCTGTAAAGTCTGCTGTATTTATGTTAATAAGATTAACATTAATACTCTGTAGTTGACAAATGATATTGATTTGGAACTGCAATTTGGTGGAGATATCGTTAAGCATGACGACCCCCTCCACGTCCCATTGCTTCTGTTTAGCATCCTCTTTCTGATACTTTTAGAACTATGTTCAACTAATTCTTTCATTTTGGTTTGGGTTGCTGCCTTTGCTTTTTTGTAACCTTCTGTACTGTTACTGTTCCATGGGTTGTTTTTTATTCCCCCTTATAATACATTCACCTGTTTTATCGTACTTGGTCAGGATGGAATCAGTTTAACTGAAAGTGTGCACAATGTGGAGTATGTAATCAAATCTCAACTTAAATCTTGAAGAGTCCAATTCTACATCCATTCTTTCTCTCCTGCCAGTTCTCTTACCTTGATTTAATCGTACTCTTTTTTAGGGAATTCTCAATAACTAGTATCACTGGCTGTTACCGGAGGGTTTTTCAAAAGCCAATTAACTTTGAATGGTATTTTACTTAGTTAACCCTCCAGATTGCACAGACTCGTATTTTTTGTACAATTTTTTTGGGTAGTTCACTCTGACTCATTTCTTTGATGTCTGCAATTCCAGGGAATTGCTTACATACTCCGACAGTAATAAGCAGCTGGTAGAGACAGATTTAGACAAAATTAATAAGTCTGCACCTAAGAATACTGTCAAACCAATTGATGTAGGAAATGGGAAAACTGATGAAGCCTTTGATTGCATCCGAGAGTCAGAGAGTTCTGATGACTTTCCAAAGGATAAGATCTCCGGTGAGGTAAAATTACATCATGGCGAATCTCTTGGTGATTCCAGCTCTCAAGATTCCCATATTGCTCTCAAATTGAGCTTTACTCTTCCTGCTTCATGTTATGCTACAATGGCCATAAGGGAGCTGCTGAAGACTTCAACATCTGTAAGAGCCCTAATTGAAAATCTTGTGTCTGTTAATGCGAGCTTACAAATCAATCATGATTAGGAAAAACTTTTGGCATTGGGAATATATACACAAATAATATAGTTGTAAAAAGATAAAATGGTGGAAAGTGAATAACTTAGGTGAGAATAATCAGTTAAATTTTAATGGTGAAGATAAAACAATAGCTAGTTGCATCTACTTTTTTATTACTATGATTTGTGAATTAGAATTGATTCTTGTTTGTTATCCAAATGCACTATAATTTTTAAACTATACTGATTTATTTCAGCGGGTTGAAACTGGCTGGGTCAGTTGTATGTGCATATAATTTTTTTTATTCGAATTTTCTTGCAGGTTGCATATCACAAGACATTAAACCAATAGTATGCGGAAAGATACCCATTTAGCAATATTTTCTGGAGGAGAAAGTGATTTATAGAACAGGAGACAACAGCGTGAACAGCATTTTACTAATTCTATGTTGCTATAATATCTTGTTAGATGAACTGAGAAATTTAACTGTACTAGTATTTTGATTATTGAATTTTATTTTTATTATAATTAAAAAAATTAAAAATAGATATTATTACGTCTTAAAGAATTTATAATTTTAACCTTTTAGTAATACAATTATTGAATTTTTAAAATTATTATTTAGATTTAACATAAATGTATTATACTTTTAAATGAAATATTATTTTTAACATTTTATTATTTAGTTTAATTTATTATTGATGTTATCAATTATTTATTTATTGTTTTATATTATATTTTAATTTATTATTATTATTTTTCATTATTTACATATTTTTATTATCAAACTTTTCTTAAAATTTTTCTTATAAGTTAGAAATATGTGAAAATTGTTTAGAGACATTAAAAGGTTCATTAAAAAGAAATGTTTTTATAATTTTTTAAATTTTGAATTTCAAATTCAAACTTTTTGTCATCATATTTTTTCAGTGTTTTGAGATTTTAAAATTTAAACTTGAACTTTGTTATTATATATTTTGAATTTTAAATTTAACTATATAAACTTAAATTTAGAAAAGGATTGAAATTGTAATAGTTGTTTTTTTATCTTTAATAGTTTAATAAATTTATAATTTTCACTTTTTAATAATACACATATGTTTATGTTATTGAAATTATTTTTTAAATTTAATATAAGCATATTAAAATTTTCATTGTTTATATTATTTCTAATATTTTATTAATGATTTCATTGTCATAATTATTTATTTATTGTTTTATATATTATTATTATTATTATTATTAAGATTAAATATGTTATTGGTCTCTTAATTTTAAGGGAAAACTAGATTTAGCCTTTTTTCAAAATTTTGATTCAATTTAGTTTTCAAATTTTAAAAATAAATGGATTTAGTCCTTTTAAATAATTTGTTTGTTAACTTTATTTAACATGTATATCTTAATAGGATTTGAGTTGTTTACATTGTTTGACATACTTTCACTTTAATGTTAGTTAACAAGTTTAAAAATTGAATAAACTTACCAAAATTTAGTTACAATGACTAAATTCACACATTTATTAAAGTTATGAGACTAAATTGGTCAAGTTTTTGAAGTGGCACCAAAAGTCATCTAAAAGTATTTAGCAAAAGTCCTTTTGGTCTTCCAAAGACTAGTTCTTAACACTGGCATAAGGTCTAGTACTTCTAATCAACTTAACCTTGGGGGTATAAAAATATAAAATTATGATCTGTTTAAAGTTTATTAAAATTCTTTAGTTCAAACAAAATTTAGAGTAAATTTTTTAGTAATAAACCCAACAAGAAAATCAACCCGGGTGAGCCGGGTTCTAGGTGAGTCGGGTAAAAAATCAACCCATATTAAATACGTATAAGAATAATCTTAGTATGCAAGGCCTTCGATCTAAAGGGAGCTTCGGTGTGTTCTTTGCTTTCATAGAAGATCCTCCGCTGCTGCTAAAGGAAATGGTTCTTAGGTCGGTGAAACTGTCC
>Ga0214543_1005335_pt1 | contig 23778 bp, 11 predicted proteins | sample CNSS2metaG_FD_160094 | JGI IMG/M metagenome (GOLD analysis project Ga0214543, IMG submission 160094) | Root nodule microbial communities from cowpea collected in UCLA plant growth center, Los Angeles, California, USA - CNSS2 | ecosystem: Host-associated > Plants > Roots > Nodule | place: USA... | reverse complement strand
CATACTAACGGAATGGACCTAATTGTTACACATTTTCAAAAATATGGACCTAATTGAAACTAAAAAAAATCTTAGGACCTATTTGAGATTTTTCAACAAAAACATGGACTAAGGGAGTATTTTAACCAATATTAAAAATGGATACCCGCTATCTGCGGGTATGGGTATTTTTGATATCCGCATGTTAACGGCGCAGGTACGGGTATCATAGTATTCGTACCCGTGGATACTCGTACCCGCTAAACTTACACCCCTTGATTCTTCTCTTTTCTTTCTTTAAAATTGAGCATATACATCAAACCTTATATAGACAATGATGTTTATGGTATGCTTGTTGTCAAATGATGGAATCAAAATAAGAATATTTGACACGTGACAATTGAGGTTTATTATTTGTTCATTTGTCTTATTTTTCAGGAATCAATAGAAGAAGGTGGATTTGTTGATCAAAGCACTAATTAAAGAATTTTTTATTGTGTTGAACATCATTTTATATTTACTTTTATAATTATTTGGACTTGTATCAACTTGAGTTTATTTAAAATTTATGACACTGGTGTATTTTATTTTATTTGAAGTTATGATTAAATATTTATTTTTTAAATAATTTTGCAAATACTCGCGGGTACCCGCATAACGGATACCTGACGAATATGAATACAGGTACGGAACAAATATTTATCCAGTAGACAAGGTACGAAACAGATAACAGTTGCATAGATACATACACCACAATTAGATATTTTATGTTTCGATAAACTTTTTCATTATAATAGTAAAGTTAAAATCTTCTTTATACTCATTATTTTCTATCGTTAAAAGATGTACATGAAAGTGCGAATGCACCTGAATTTCTAGTTCATACATAGTAATGTTTTGATATGATGTTAGTATAAATAAATATAACATCGATCCGGTGAAAACTCTAAAGTAAATAAATATATGTATTTATCTAAAATTGACCATTATGAATTAAAATACTATTTTAAAAATTTGAAGAGATGTAAGTAAATAAATTTTTAACATTGAAATCAAGATTAATTCATTATCTTTTATATCAACTAAAAACAGTGAATTTAATATAAAATGAAAAAAATAAAGACTGAGATATTTTCATTTTTTTTAGAATAAAAGCAATGTCACTCACTACTAAAGAAACTCATATTTCCTGTCATTTTTTTTTTGAAAATTTTTTCGTAGAAAATACTTACAAATTTTGTTGTGAAAAAAAATTTGCAAGAAATTGCTACCAATTTTTTTGCAAAATATTTTGTATAAAAACTTTTTGCAACAAATTATGTAGGAAATACTTGCAAATTTTATAATTTTGTAGAAAATAATTACCCACAAAGGAATTACCTGTCAATTAAGATTCTTAAAAAAATGACAGAAAAAAGTCTTTTCTTGCAAATTTTTTTAATAAATTTGCAAGAAAAATCTCATGTAATATGAGAATTTCTAATAATGACTCTCTAATTAATCATTTAACCCGCTAATTATTTATCTAAGTATTTACAAGTATTTCATCAATATGCATTAGACATTAGATGTTCATTATTGTCTTAGCATATTATTTCTACATTAACCACCTTACTCAACAAGACATAGACAATGTTGGCGAATTTGGAACAAGAAAAATTTGTTTCTATTTGTAAGCCCCATTTTTCAACTCTAAAAGGGTTTTGGGGTTGGCCTTCCTAGAGAGCCCAATCAGTCCATTTGGGACCCCCCAAGATGTTAAAACAAATTTGTCTAATATAACCCAACCAAGAAAAGGATCTGAACTGGTTATTGAGTCTTTCACTTATTTAAATTGAATCTTGAAAGTTTCTTTAACCCTTATGACCCAATTAACCAATTTTACAGTTATGTGTTAATGAATTGTGTAAAGCAATCAAGAAAGATGTAAAAGAAGAGAGAAACCAAGAACACAACAATTTATACTGGTTCGATTCAAAATGAATCTACGTCCAATCTTCTCCTAAGTAAACCCACTTAGGAGGATTCCACTAAATCAATAGAGATTCAAGAATTACAAGAGCATATATATAATTCAAGACCCTAAAGACTAAGGAGCTTGATCTACAAATCAAGAACTCCCCCTAGATGCAATGCATCCACACAATTGCATCTAGCCCTTCACTTTACACAATGAATTCAACTATGAACAAAAATACAACAAGAAAGAATCAAGAAACGAGTACACCTAGTAGTAGTGCAGATTTGACACTTGACTCCTAGATCCAAGCTTGGCCCATCAAGATTGAATCCAGCATCAACCTTCTTGAATCTTTACTTCAATGATCTCTCAATAATGCTTAGGAACTCTGTAAATCTCAGAAGACAGTTTCTCAGAAAGTCTCTCAGGAAATCTGTAATTTTTCTCCACACTTAAAATTGATTTCAGAAACTGGTTTTATACAGAGTTCACTGTAGTCATTAATGGATTAGGAATTTATCTAATGGATTATCGCGAGTGTGTTTTAACTACCTTAGTGTAGTACCCTCAGCTAATCCATTAGTTAAATAGCTAATCAATTTATGAATGCACATGCAAGGGTTTGGTGGTTAATACAACTCAATACAATCTTGTTTTACATATGATATTTTTGCTCTAACACCCTAATGCACAATCTAACAAAACAGGACTAATTCCAAACTAGTAATTCCCATGATGTGTGGACTTGGACATCATCAAAACCATCTACATATGAGTTTAAGTAGCTCCCCCTTCAACACAAGACCCCTATCCAGCCATTAATTCTCACTTGTGTCTCATTTTTAAAAACAGCTACCCTGCCTCCTTTATCTTCTGAGTAGAAGCTCTGCTAGGGCACAACTAGTTCCTCCGTTAGGTTAATCGAACTCTACTTCCAAGTAAGTAAAACTCTAGACTCTTGTTCCCTTTTTCGTTTCTCTTTTGTTTGGAAACTCTAGACCTCAACTAGGGTCTTAGTTTCGTTTTCCTTGCTTGTTTTCTAGCTCTGTAAACTATCACATGCAGTGGTGCTCTTCTTTGGGTTTCTGTGTAGATTTGCTAGCGTTTTTCCAAGTAAGGGAAACTAGGGTTTCATGTTCTTGTGTTATTTTTGCATGTTGTTGGACTGTCTTATGTTCTTAAATGCTTGTATGGTGTTGTTGATAGTGTGACAAATGTATGGTGTGTGCTTCTGGTTTGAATCTGGCTTGCCTACGTGGGACAATAGGGAGAATTGGTATTTTCGCCCAAGCGAGCTTGTCTCGCCTAGGCAAGAATAACAGAAGCTCACCCTAGTTTCTGCTCGAGCACTCCCTCAACGAAAAGCTTTCTTTTTTAGCGACGAATCATCTCGCTCAAGCGAGTAGGTCTCGCCTAAGCGAGAACTCATGGAAACATGTGTGTTTTTTGCTCAGATATTGTCGCTCAGGCGAGGGACTTTAATTTTGGGCGAAGAGCGATCTCGCCCAAGCGAGAAGGCCCCGCTTAGGCGAGAATTTGCAGAACGCTCACTATGCCATTGTTGCAATTCTTGCTCAGACGAGAATGCATAGCTTAAGCGAGAGAGTCTATGTCGCTTGGGCGAAGGCTTCTAGCCTAAGCGAGAATGGTGCATATTTGATTTTTATTTTCCTTGTTTCGTCTATGATTGGCTGTATATCTTGAAAATGCATGAAGTATATGGCTCTGCATGTCTTATGAGACTTTATGAATTGGAATTGATGAGCTTGGTATGAATTAAATCATGAATCATGGTTGGTTAGTTGAGTATTGGCATGCGATTTTGATGATATGAGATAGCATGTGGAATATGGTGTGAGAACATGGATGTGGAATGAGATAGACGTAATTTCATGAAATTCTTGGTGAGATTTCATGGTGGTGTTGTAGTGTATATAATTAGATAATGATTCAAGTAAGGATTGCATCCTGAAACTCTAAAGAATTAGTTAGTCCCACGTAGAGCAGACTGATACAAGTGGTGAAAGTAGAGGGAGACCCTAGTATTTGGCAGGATAATGACCCTAGATGATTGAAGGCTAACCTTGTGTGTGGTAAGGTGAAACCCATTGGCAATGACTCTACAAACTAGTAGAGGCCACCACAAGTGTAAGTATCCCGTGAATCCGATCTTATTATATGTATCCATATAATTGAGTCATAGAGTCTTGCATTATTTGCTAACATGTGTTGAATCCCTACTTGTTGCCTATTGGAGAACTATTTAATATTGCTTGCTAAATGCCATGTTAAAAATCTCTTTTTACTCTAGCTTACCCTTTTTGCTTGTGTCTGTCTTCTTGTGTGGTTTTTCCTTTTCGCAATGATCACCAATTTATTGGTTTGAGCAGATGTGGAAATCCCTGGTGTCATCAGGATGATGGGAACGCTCCTACGTAGTTAGCCTCGTGTCGGTGTTGGCTCACTGTTGAGCTCCTTTTGAAGAACCATTATTGTTGTGTATTTATGTTGCTTCTTCCATATTTTGTTATGGACATCTGTTTTGTGCCTTAACTTTTCCTTCCCGTATATCATGGATAACTGTAATAGTTAAGACCTATATATTTCTTTTTGGTGCTCTAGTTATATTAAAATTATGTGATGCTTCATTTGTTAGACATATTTTATTTGAATGGAATGTCACATTATTCCTACCACGTATAATAGTCTCACATTATTTAGAAGTCGAGATCTAAGACGATTTAAATATCATTTCTCTTTCAACCCTCTGAAATGTATTTTTAGGACAAAATCATTAGAAATTCTATCATCATACTTGATATTAAAACATGGGCGGATAATTAAAACATTGGCGGATAACAGCTTAAGTCGATGCAGAGCATGACCTATCCTGGGTATAGGCCATATCAAAAAGCGGTTTCTTTACTAAAAGGGACAACAGAGAAATTAGTAGAGACATTTTTCTAAAATAAGTCATGCGAGTGTGAGGAGATTTTGGAAGGGAAGTCGTGCATTCCTTATACGCTTTGCAATTGCTGCAGGGAAGTCGTTCCGCCCCATAGGTTTTCAATATAGGAAAGTGGTGCCCCCCCTCAAGCATTGTTCAGGCAATTCATAAGAAGCTATATTTCATATAGCGTTACAAGTTCTCAAATGTTTACTTTAGACAACTTTGTAGTCGATGAAAATATATTTTCATCTTCATTCAACATGAGAATTTTCAGAAATTTCTTGGATTTTACTTTAGAAACGGTTACGTAAAGTTAACTAGCTATGAATTAATACTTTGAAAGGTGAAGTTTAAATTTGAAAAATATTATTCAGTTGAGTAATTATTGTTTAATTTTTTTAAAGCGATGTGTATCTTATTCCATTACTTTTTCACGTGTTATTTTATGTCAACATAAAAAAGAAAAAAAAAACATATAAGAATTATACGACAATGACATTAATATAAAACTTGGGCTTAATCATTATAGGTTCGCGGCAAACTCCTGAAAGTACCAAAATTGACCGTGTTTTGTATTGATAGATAGTTGGTAAGAAAGCGGTACAAACACGCCATTCATTATTCCTTTGGTATCGTATTCTCGTATTCTCGTATTCTCCTATGATGCTGTGTTTTGGGCGCGTTAAGCCCTTTTTCCTTTCTCCTTCGTTTCTTGTATTATATATGTTGAGATCCCATAGCCAACATAAGAACATCACCCCCAATTCCCATAATCAGATAATCTTGTGCATAAGCATTTCAGAGGATGGTGATGGTTAAGAGAGATTATGAGCGTGTGATGAAGTACTTCGATGAAGATGGTGATGGGAAGATTTCGCCATGGGAGCTGAGGAAGAAGCTGGGGATGATGGGTGATGAGTTAGTGTTGAAAGAGGTGGAATTGTTGGTTCAGGAATTGGATTGTGACGGTGATGGGTGTGTGAGTATGGAGGATCTGGTGAAGATGATGGAAGGTGCAGGAGAAGAAGAGAAGATGAGGGATTTGGAAGAGGCTTTTGAGATGTACAATGATTCTGAAATGTTAGGGTTCATAACTCCCAACAGCTTGCAAACAATGCTTGGTAGGTTAGGGGAATCCAAATCCATCCACCAATGCAAAGCCATGATTCATCACTTTGATCTCAATGGCGATGGCCTCCTCAGCTTTCATGAGTTTACACTCATGATGCACTGATCCCTCTTTTTTCTATTTTATATTCAATTTATTCATATCTCTGTACATCATTTTAGATTACTGTGTAATATATAATAATGTTAACCACATTAGTTATTTTTTCTAGTCATCTCCGTAGAAAAAAAATTTAATTGAAGTATTCTTTCTAAAGTTAAAATATAAGATATTTTTTTAAAAATGAATACTAGATTGACACACATTTATTAAAGTGGATATCATCCAGATAATTAAACCTTATTTTTTAAGAAAAGTAAGTTAAGTTTAGAATTATATAATCCAAAAATCATTTTTGACTGGAAAAATTTGTCCTAGAAGGATTTATGTTAGCCCACAACAAATTGGGCCGAAGTATTTCTAAAGCCCAAAGTAAGTCTTTTCAAACTAATACATGTTTATTTAAATAAACTTCTCCTTAAATTTATAAACCAGAAAAATAAGATTTAAATCAGTTATGTTACATGGTTTTTATAAATTAATGTTAATTTATAAAAAAAAAATCATTTTTTCTAAATATTTAAAAAGGAATTTTCTTTTATATATATATATATATATATATATATATATATATATATATATATATATATATATATATATATATATATATATATTTTTTTTATATATATATATATATATATATATATATATATATATATATATATATATATATATATATATATATATATATATATAATTTTCTCATAGGTAATGTATGAGATATTATAAATCCTAATTTTCGTTCATAAAAGAAAAGGAAAAAGCAGTATTTATCACATGTGAGGTTTATGATCACTTGTGCGGCACGCTTGCACATTGCGTCTGATTTGGTAAACAAATAAGAGTGCCACACATATGTGGGTGCCAACCTTTTATTCTTAATGTCTTGAAAGTTTTTTTTTTTTTTCATTTTTTAAGTAGTTTCATTTATGAAAAATATTTTTGTTCCTACACGTTAATATAATTGTATTTTTTAATACATATGGAGAATTTGTATTTTAAAGCTTCTAATAAAGAAAAAATAGATATTAAAATTTATTTTTTAAAATAAACTATATTATTATGATATATTAATTATTATAGTACCCCATCAGAAAATTCCTTAATATGAAAAAAAAATGTTGGAGAATCATTAATCAACAAAATATCAACATTCAAGAGAAAGAGAAAAACACCTAACTCAATTAGTTCCACAAATTTCACCACCACCTTCAATTCGAACCTATATAGTCCAAACAACCACAAAAGAAAACATTATTAGGGAAAAAAATGGATAAATATAATAGAAAAAATGGGCTATTTAAATGGAAAAAGAAAGAGTTTTCTTTGTATTTATTTATGTAAGAATTAGAATACTAATACCTTTATAAATAAATAGTGACAATTTGTTAAAATTTTGGTGATACCATTTTGGATACAGTACAAACCATAAATAATTCATACCAATACCATAAATACATTGTGTAAATTTTTCCAACGGTTCAACAAACTAACTACAATAATAACTTTTACTCCTTTTTTTAAATATAAATCTATTTAATACTTTAATGTTATTGAAAATGTTATATTTTCATAATAAAATTCTAAATGAAATAATTTAGCAACTTTCCCTGCTTCATGTCACATGAGTGGGAATTTTCGCCCCTTTAATTAGTCCCACCAAAGATAATATTTTTCTTGAGATATTTAATTTTCATAAAAATCTAAAGAAAAAAACAACTTTTCCATTCCCATTAGTGGAAGTTTCTTTTTCTCAAAACCCCACAAAAAAAAAAATCTGTCTCCACTATTTTTCTTTGAAATAAATACTACAAATATAACTTTGATATTTTCATTTTGTTATAAATATAAACAGTAGTGTTACTCTTTCCTACCATATTATGCTTTGTTATATGATTTGACTATATTCATATGTCTTTCTACATAGAGGTCATGGAACCACTTACAATAATTGCATATGACATATTCTCCAAGATGAAGAGGGACTTATATTCAAACTCTATAATTTTATTTTTCTTGTTAATGATTTCTATAGTTTATGATGTTCTGATTAAAGCTTAAGAAGAAAAAAGTAGCACTTAACAGTGCCTCTGTGCTCACAGGTAAACCAGTAATAGGATTAAAAGTGGCCCTTTTTTTTCAAAGGTTATGATGTTTGGACACGCCCGTGTCCGACACATCTCATAAATGGTGTGTTTCATGTTCGACACGTATAAGACACCTCGATACTCATATGATATTTGTAAGACGCATTATGTCCAATCTAAAAGATTTTTTTTTTTAACTTTGACATGATTTTGATGATTAAAATAAGAAACAAATCTTATTCTATAACTACTTTTCGCATATTAGATATTAGATAAATAAATTGGATTCATTTTTGTGTAAGTTGGTAATGTGTTAGTTGACAATTTCAAACTTAACATGTATATACACGTTGTGTCCCATATCCTATGTTTTTTCAATTTAGTTGTATCTCCGTATCCATATACGGGTAACATAACCGCTCTGATAGTAGATGACACGATAAATCTTAAAAACAACAAATTTTATTAGAATAGGTTCTAGTTTATAATTTTTTTTGGTTTAAAAGTAGATTTTAAGTCTATCTCAATTCCACAAAATTGGTTTGTAAGATGAGATTTATACCACTCACATTTATTTTAACTCTATAAAATCGATTTGTAAGATAAGATTTATACCATCACTTATATACCGTAAACTCACTTTATATTTGGTCGTATATCTGATGGTAACGTGAGATTCCAACGGTCTAAAAAAAAAGGAAATTGATTAACTTAGTCTAAGTTAAAACTGCACTTTTATCCAAGACAGTCAAAATTCAAATTCTGTGATTTTGGATGGCAAGGATCCAAAATATAAGTGTAAGAGATTGATGATCTGAATGTGAGGTAACCAGAATGCACATGACTAAATCTCAAACTTTTCTCAAGTGCCAACCACAGTGGTGAAATCACATGTGACACTGTCAATGCCATAGATTCTCTCGGTTCTGATGTCTGTTAACTTATATAATACAACAATGTCCCCAATGCAGTTCCTTCAAAGCTGAGCTTGATGGCACTAGGGTCTTTATCAAGGGATTTCAAACCCAAGTGAAGAAAATGACCACAACAATGAGAATCCAATCTCTTACTTAAATTAAACGTTCCATGTTCTTCAACTTCACTGATCACTGATCAGATCAAGATCTTACACTTCAAATATTTTATTTTTATAGCTTATGAAACAACCATGTCACTTGTCCACTTAGTGGGTGTTTGTATGTGGTTATGAGTGTAACCTCTCACAAATTTTAATTCATGGTACCGACACAGGTCGGTCTCAGAGCAAATCAATCTTTTTGTATCATCAACTCCCATTTTCTGGGGGTCCTACACTACAAATAATAGTGCAGCTTTATCTTTTAAAAATTATAACTTTTATCAATCAGCACTAAGCAATGATAATTAAGAATCTCTTTACACTTTTCTTGAACAAATCCCCTTCTGGGGTCTAATCATTTTGGCACTACTACTACATCAGATTTTGATTCATTTTATCATATTTAAGGTGCATGGAACAGTCTTCACTTTGGTTTAAACAAATATCATGTATGGCCCCATTAATATATACTATATTCCTACACATATATACCAGAGAATATGTCAGTTGAGATCGAAACAACTTTGTTTATGTCACAGACAGTGAAATTGACTTTGCAAGATTTCATATTATACATTGTTGAAACATTTTGTGAAGAGGGAAACCTATTATTGTAGAGCTTCCAAGCTCAATCTAAGGATTTCTTTCTTGCTTGTGTAATGATTTGTGACAATGATGCAGCATAGCAAATATGATGCCTGGCTATAACTGTGTGGTGGAGTCAAGGAATAAGATAAGAAGAAAAAAAAAACACAACACAACCCGTGAAAAGGTAAAATCCAACTATGGAATAAAAGGGCACAACAATTCAGCTGAAATCACGGTTTCTTGTTCTGTGTTATGCTTGATTTGTCTTTTCTGCAAGAAATTAATTACCTGAACTGTGTTCTTTGTTCCAAGTCTTGAAAACCATTCTCTCTTGCTGTTAAAATTTTGAGGAGAAATCAATAATGGATATTCTGAAAAAGTGTTCCAAGTTCAATCTGTATAGTGTTGTGCATTATGGTACTTCCATGCCCCCACATTTGCACCATCCTTTCTTGCCTTAACAACCAAAGAGCACTTTCACTTTGGCTTGTGAAAGACAACACTTTTGCTCAACCCATAACTTTTCAATTATTCATGGATTTATTAGTTTTACATTCTACCACAGTAGCATCCCCAAAGCTGCAAAACCACACCATTATTGAACATTTATTTCTCATAGCTACTTGATTTGTCCCAGATGGATAATTCTGCATCATTCAAAAGTGTTCTAACCAAAAAAAAAAAAACTTTTCTTCCTTAACTTACCCTTTTGTTACCCAAATGAAAAAATTGATGTAAAATTACAAGTGAGTTGTTAAAAAAGGTTTCTTTAGCTAAAAAATTTGGAGTATATAGTGAAAGGTGTGTGATACAGGTAATAGGCAGAGTAGGGTACAAAACCAAATGGAGTACACTCTGTTATCTCCCACTTACTTCTAAATAACTCTACTTGTCACCCCCACAGTGTCAATACCACTAGGTATAGTGTCCCATACCCCTTTCTCACCTACAAACCCCAAAATAATGTTTTCCCTTGAAAATACCAAAAAACAATAAAAAGTTCATTTTTTTTCCCCTTTTTACTATATAAAGGACTCAAATGAAAGCACCAAAATCACACCAGCAAATCAACAACAGCAGCCATGGAAAAAACACTCTCATTCTCACTCTCTCCTTTGTTTCTGCTCCTACTCTTCTCCCTAGTCCAAGGGCAGAACCCCAAATGTGACACACAAGACCATGGCTCAACCCTTGAAGTTTTCCATGTGTTCAGCCCTTGTTCCCCATTTAGGCCATCAAAGGCACTCTCATGGGAAGAGAGTGTCCTCCAACTGCAGGCCAAGGACCAGGCCAGGCTGCAGTTTCTGGGTAGCCTTGTGGCTGGGAGGTCAGTGGTGCCTATTGCCTCTGGCAGACAGATTATTCAGAGCCCTACTTACATTGTGAGAGCCAAAATAGGAACCCCTCCTCAGACCTTGCTCTTGGCCATGGACACCAGCAATGATGCTGCTTGGATTCCCTGCACTGCCTGTGATGGCTGCACATCAACCTTATTTGCTCCTGAAAAATCCACCACCTTCAAGAATGTTAACTGTGGTGCTCCTCAATGCAACCAGGTTCACCATCATCTTCTTCACATTTTCTCTATCTCATCATTGTCATTTACTCAGTTTTTTAGATTTTCTTTTGTTCTCCAAAACTCTCTCAACTTTCATTGCTTATAAAGTCATTGCAATCCAATGTTTTTAACATAGTATTATTCCAAAGTGTCTGGATAAACAATACATAAAGGCATAGTGGGGTTAATAGGTTAAAATCCCCACATCGTGCTGCTTACGGTTGGTCCACATTGCTATTACTATTTAAAATCTAGCATTCATGCTCTGTCTGAGAGACACAACCAAAGAGAAAAAACAAACAAATCACACCAAAGATCTAAATTCATATAATAATGGGAAAAAGAATTGTTGATGAGAATAGAGTTTAAAATTATTAAAAACTTTTAAAGAATCAGAGCACTGATTAATTACTTTGTTGATAACATCATGTGATATTCATATTTTTCTTTCACTGGGTTACTTAATGGGTTTTTTCCTAAACTTTTTTTTTTCTTTTTCTGAGAATCTTGTGACCCTTGGTAGAGGACAGCACATAGAAAATTGTGATAATTGATAGAAACATGGCCCAGATTGATTTTGTTTGATTACTCTTTTTCATTTTTCTTGACTTGGAAGGAGAAAGAGAGTCCAATGATTCTCATGGCTATCATCATCACATAGACACATGAATTCCCTTGTCCCTTAGCTTGTGGGGTTGACTCACTGTACCTTCTTTTCCCATCCCAAATTCTAAAAATTTTGAAATCTGTGTGCAATTCTGCAGTCTTTTTCCCCCCAGACAAGAAGGGTTCACGAGACTTGTTTTTTTCTGCTAAACCAACTTTTTCCTACGGCTCGTTCAATCTTTCAAACTCTACCTTCTTATAGTATTTTAATAACATGCTGTAATATTTTTAAATAATTAAAACAAAAAATCTGTTCTGATTTCACCACAAGTTTATCTAACAGCTGGGAATAAGCCGTGCATTCCTGAATTATTGTCCATTTTAGATTATTTAGACTCTGTCACAGTTTATTTTTAAAAGACGTTTCGGAAAGTATTTAAACTTTGGTTGACCTATACTCCTCTGAACAATACGAAAGTTATTAGGTATACTAAAGACAATCTTACTTCAATGCTCTTTCAAACATTTCTTTTTTAACTTAAAAATACTCAAATATATGAAATAATTAAAATTTAATTCCCTTGTATGTATGTATGACTTTGTGATGCGAACGTTTTCAGGTGCCAAACCCTAGCTGTGGAAGCAGCTCCTGCAGCTTCAACTTGACTTATGGTAGCTCCACCATTGGTGCTAACCTGGTCCAAGACACGGTTACTCTTGCCACCGACCCTATTCCTGGCTACACCTTCGGCTGTGTTGCAAAGACTTCTGGGCCCAGTACACCACCGCAGGGGCTTTTAGGCTTGGGCCGAGGCCCGTTGTCTTTGCTGTCCCAGACCCAGAACCTATATCAATCCACCTTCTCTTACTGCTTGCCCAGCTTCAAATCACTCAACTTCTCTGGCTCGCTCAGACTTGGGCCTGTGGCCCAGCCCATTAGGATCAAGTACACCCCTCTTCTCAAGAATCCTAGAAGATCTTCACTCTATTATGTCAACTTGGTCGCAATTAGGGTTGGCCGGAAAGTTGTCGACATTCCTCAGGAGGCCTTGGCTTTCAATCCGGCCACTGGCGCCGGAACCATCTTTGATTCTGGTAATGCCTTCTTCTACCTTCTCACTCAACATAAATGCAAACAAAATGAAATACATTTATGTTATAAAACACTAAGTTAGAAGATGGTGATTTGTTGTTAAACATGCAGGCACGGTGTTCAGCAGGCTAGTTGCGCCGGCGTATGTGGCGGTCCGGGACGAGTTCCGGCGGCGAGTGGGGGGAAAGGCAAACCTAACGGTGACATCCCTGGGAGGGTTTGACACATGCTACACAGTTCCAATAGTTGCACCCACCATAACATTCATCTTCTCCGGCATGAACGTAACCCTGCCACAGGACAACATTCTCATACACAGTTCTGCAGGAAGCACCACGTGCTTGGCCATGGCTTCAGCTCCTGATAACGTCAACTCAGTGCTCAACGTCATAGCCAACATGCAACAACAAAACCACCGTGTGCTCTTCGATGTCCCCAACTCCAGGCTTGGTGTTGCCCGTGAACTTTGCACCAAATAAAATGGTTCAACCTAAACAAGTTATATTTTCATGGTGTCACTTTAGTTGCATATTGCAGAGTCTTTTGGGTGATGATGCTATTTCTTCCACTGAGTTTGGTTGTATTGTAGGATGTGCTAATAAGGGTTTCATTGCTATCTGGCTAACTTTATAGTGCAAGATTTTGAGCTACTAATAGATGTGTTTATGTGCATGGAATTGAATTTGTGCTTAGAGTTGGTTGCTATTTATTATAGCTATGTGATGGTGTGTGTCACGGGTTTATATATTGTAGCTCTTTTGTCTTTTTACTCAAGTTCATTGAATTTATGAGATTTTGATATTTGGATAGATAATAGTGCAAGTTCACGGGTCGTGTAATAAGATAGTTATGTTTTGTTGTTTTTCATGAATAAAAGGAAAACATTTGGGTGGAAATAATGCTGTAAAATGTTCGATATATGTTAGGTTTTGTGAGATTCTTAAGTTTAAAAACGGTTGTGTTTGAATTCACTAGTGGAGCTTTTTTATGAACATGGGGGCAATTAATACTCAAATTGTGAATTTGGTACAAGTTCTGAAAAAACTACAACTAGAGATAAGTGGATCACTTGACACGAAGAAATTTAGATTTAACATAATATCTTTTACTGAGGGAAATAGGACATCGGTTATAACTTATCTTTTTGCCGAGGGACATAGTACGTGGGTTATAAGTTGTAATTGATGTAATATGTTCATCTAACAATAAATATAATATGTGTAATTTAAAAAAAATACAAAACTTATATTTAGTATAATCACGTGTAATTATCAATTTGAAACATTCCAGTTCATCAGGACAATATTATTTGGTAATATATCCACACAAATAACAAAATTGTTCCACTTCAATGAATTAAAACATAATTAATTCAAACTAGACTAACTACAAGACAATGTCTAAATACTACAAATAATCGTAATAATCGTAGATCATAACAATTGATAATTTCTGTTTTGTAAGAAATATTTTGTCAATTCTTGATAAATTATAAGCGGATATAAATATAAATATATCATTAAATAAATAAGGCATAATTGAAGATAAATTTAAACGAATAATTAATTTGAGATAAATATAAATAAATAATTGAGATAAATATAAATAAATATTTAAAATGAGGTTGGATGTACCTTCAATACACGTAAATATAAATAATATAAAAATGAACAGATATAACTTTCCTACCTGATTTAATAAGTTGTAATTTACTCTTTCTCTTCCCCTTTCTTTTTTTTTTTTTTCTCTTTTCTCCCTCACATGTAAAACAATGTATCCTTTATATACTTAAAGTTTTATAGCGTAAACATTAATGACTTGTTTATCTCGTGGTACCAAGATATAAGCTTCTTATCTTAATTTTTTTTTTATACTCATTAGCGGAGTCCAAAACCAACGTATATCTTAAATGGTCTAATAACGAGACTTAAGACATGAAAGATTTAGTATAATTAGTCAGATCAAACCTTATAAAGTATTTGTATTCAGCTGTAGGTTGTATGTCGGAGTTTTTTTTACCCAATAGGATGGTTTGTTTTTTAACTGTTTCTATTATTTACCTGGATAGCACGATTAGGTTGGTCGGTGAAAATTCAATCTCCCATAATACAAATTTTAGCTTACAAAAAGTAATTTTTTTTAATTTCAATCAGAATTCGGTCTTCAGGGATCCGAATTCTGAACTGGACTTTGTATTTTTTTTTTCTATTTTTTTTAAATAAATAAGAATTAAGATTTTTTATTTTTTTAATAAAATACATTTAATAGTTAAGTTTTTCTTTTGTGTGAAAAATGTTGTATTAGAGGTTAAAATTATTTTTTTAAAAAAATAAATTTAATATTATGTTTTTAGTTATTTTAGGTATTATTAGAAAAAATGAAAAATAATTTTTTTGTCTTTTTGAATTTATTGATTTTAAAATAGATTTTGTATTGTGTAATAAGTTATTTTATGTGTAATTTGAAAGTATTAAAGTCAATTTAATTTAATTTTTTTATAATTTGTGTAATATTAATTATTTTTAATTGATGTTTATAAATATTGAAATTATAGTTATCTTTTAATTTTGAATAATTTTAAAAATTTGTATATTATAAACATTGAAAATTTCTAAAAATTAATTTAAAAATGAAGGAAATAACTAAAATAATTTAAAACCATTTCATTATTTTATTTTAAATAATTTTGTTACTTGTTTTTTGTTTATGTAAAATAAGTAACAACATTGAATTGAATAAAGTATAAATTTATTGAACACAATTAAAAGTACAACATAAACTAAGTGATTTGATGTGGATCATCTAAGTGTAGGGTTATTAGGACAATGATTTCTTGTGTGTCCTTCAGTTCTACAATAGGAACACTTTCTTGATTGTCTTCCTTCCTTAATGTCCATCTCAGTCCTAATTTTACTTGGTTTAGGACAGCCCTTCTCGTTTCTTTTTGTGGCAGGATGAGGCCAAACCTGTGGCCCTTGGTATGGTGACCAATATTTTTCATGTCTTAACTCACCAAATAAATTTTCATATACTTCCATGACGACATCCAACCTATAATGGAAACTTATGTACATGCTGAAGTCGTGATGTGCATGCTTAAAGGCTGCAATCACTATTATAAAAAAAAAATTAATCAACAAAGTAAAAAAAAAATTTGACTTTTATATTTTCAAATTGCACAAAATAAATTATTACACAATACAATATCTATTTTAAAATCAACAAATTCAAAAAGACAAAAAAAAATATTTATTTTTTCATTTTTTTCAAATAATACCTAAAATAACTAAAAATACAATATTAAATCTATTTTAAAAAAAATTATTTTAACCTCTAATGCAACATTTTTCACAAAAAGAAAAAAAATTACCTCTTAAATATATTTTATTAAAAAAAATAAAAAATCTTAATTCTTATTTATTTTTTAAAAAATGAGAAAAAAAATACAAAACCCAGTTCAAAATTCGGGTCCTGGGGACCGAATTCTGACTAGGATTCAAAAAAAAAACTTTTTGTAGGCTAGAATTCGTGTCTTGGGGACCGAATTCTTACCTACCAATAAAACCGTGCTACCCAGGTAAATAATAGGAACGGTATGCTACCTGGGAGATTAAAAAACAAAACCATGCTCTTGGGGGTAAAAAAATATGGTGCACAACCTTCCTGCCTTGATTAGTATTTAGCTTTAGGGAGATCATTTATCGTATGATGACACACAACCCTTCAACATTGAGTCATGTGAGTTTGGTTTTAAGATGATCACCCATCGTGCCCCAAATTTTTTTAATATTCTTTTATATATATATATATATATATATATATATATATATATATATTAAATTATATGTATATATTATTATATTATTTGTATTAGGTTTAGGAAAGTTTCTCACTAACTCACCATTTTATTTATATATATTATTTATTTATATATCTTTATTGTTTAAAAAATAAAATAAAAACCAACTTTATGGACGTTGGTTAATAAAATCAAATAGGGTTATGCTTTTAGCCATAATGTTGTTTCATAGTAAGTTATCCAAGTAGTACGAGAGCACAAAGAAATGTTACACACCAATAATTTACCACAATAGATCATTTAAATCATCAAATTAAGATATCCACAAACATGCAACATCAAACTCACTCACTCTAAAAATCATTAGCTTCCCTTATCTAAAATATGACTTAAAATATTTAAGGAGTATTAAGTTCCCTTCAAGCTATCAAAACACACAGACTCAACCTAGGAATAACACAAACATGATCAGGGCATACAGTTAGAACAATTGATCAACAGAGACTCGCAAAGAGAACTTAGAATGCAAGATAGAGATTCTCACATGCATGTCTAAGAATGAACGACCAAAGGAAAAAGAGCATAAAACCAACTTACTAAAATGAAGAAACTGATCAAACAGAAGTAGAGAGTTAGCTATATGATCACTTTAGCAGCCTTCGATCTTCAATAGAGATGAACGCATGATAAGAAACTCTAGAGAGAAGGGGGAGAGTTCTTATAAATGTGTTTTTTTAGAGAGATAGACTGTTTTCTAAGTAATGAAATTCTTTTATAAAACTTTTATTTACACGTAAACTTTTTATTATAAAAAAAATAGGATCTCATTATTTTAAAACACAATCATTCTTTAAACACAATTTTTTAAATCCTTACGAGCTAAATGGTTTTAAAATATTATTTTATCTTAAAAGATAAATTAAATTTTTTTGTAAAAAAAATTCAAAATATTTCAACTACTTCTTCAAAATAAACTATTTAAGAAATAAAAAAAATTTAAATAATTTAAATATGATATTTTTAATTTGTTGAAAAATATATTTTAATTTATTAGAATTGTTAAAATTTCTTATAAGACAATGACAATTCCCAATTACATCATTTTCTGAGTTTTGACGTGATGCAAAGTTGACCTCAAAGTTTAAGTGTTTGTAAAGTCCTCCCTTCATTATTAAAGTGCCCCTTTCACATATTTTAAATTCCTCTATGTCATAGGTGACTAAGCATTATGGTGGTTGTATTTTGTAGAATTTCATAATAATGTTTTGGGAATCGGTATAGGTACTAAACTATAAAATTTTCATTTAAATCTTTGTTTATGTTTGTAATTAATAAAGTTGTCAACAAAGATTTCGTCTTTCTTTTAAGGCCCTAACCCATAAATTTATGTATATTTGTAATAGAATAACCAGGCATAATGTGTTGTTTGTTCGTCATATTGAAATAGTTTTATTAAACTTTCCTGTGACATGAGAATTGTAACTTAATAATATATTAAAAAAATATATATTAACATACAGTATTAAAAATTCTCATATTACATAAAATTTTTCTTGCGAATTTATTAAAAAAATTTATAAGAAATTTTATTTTTCTGTCATTTTTTCTAAAAATCTTAATTGACAGGTATTTCTTTCATGAGTAATTATTTCCTATAAAATTATAAAATTTACAAATATTTTCTATAAAATATTTTGTGAAAAGTGTTTTATACAAAATATTTTGCAAAAAAAAAATGGTAGCAATTTCTTGCAAATTTTTTTCACAATAAAATTTGTAAGTAGAATTTTTAAAATAAAATTGATAGAAAATATGAGTTTTTTTAGTAGTGATACTTATTTTCATAAACATGAAACAATTTATATACAGTCACATGTACATAATTTAATTTGAAGCACCACCTAAATTTGTATGCACTTTAATTATGTCATATCAAAGAAGTTGTACATCTATTTATAGACCAATTAATATGGAGAGATTTCCTAGTACTACTAATAATGTTATCTCTATCAATATTGGTTGGAATAAATGATAGTAAATTCTTTTCATTAATTACTTAAGTAATTCGGGTATTAAATCTTAATAATAAAATTTTGAGTATAAAATAAACTGAATGAAGTATATTGAAAGGAGAATTTACCTTTTAGACTTCTCACATAATTACTCCTTGTTTTCGAAAATAAATAGTTTATATTGATTATATGTGGTTAATAATATGTTTTGTGGAGTTACTTAATTGGGTCCCAATAAAAATTCACGAGTATTTACAAAAGTTTAACAAATTAAAATAAAAATCCAAAAAATTAAATGAATCAATAATATCTTTTAAAAAAATCATTGAATTGTATTGGACTTGACTTTAATAATCCAAGCAAACTTATATATAAATATATATTTTTAATTATAAAATTATTATATTTCAAGTATATGTTTATATTTTTCTTTATTATATATACATTAATAAAATTATCACACGAGTTATACTTATTTATAAAATATATTCATTTAAAAATATTTGTATGTAACTATTAACCAGAAGACTATAAATACAATTAAATTTATTTTCAATTATCTATATTTGAAGAGTAATTTGTGTATTAAAACCTTATTATTTGTTTAAATTTTAATTATATAGTGATTTATAGACATTTAATAATTTTAATTATGTTTATTAGAACCTTATTATTCGTTTAAATTTTTTTTCTAAAAATAAAAAATTGATTTATTTCTAATTATATTGTATTTGACTTAAGTAAATATATATAAAATGAATATTGTGATGCCCACTTTTATTTCCTATTTTGGGTTCAATTTAAGTTAGAAGATCCAAGGTTAGTTTTTTTGTGTCTTCATTTTTAGAAAACTGATCAACTTTTTCACTCTAGTCTCTTCTTCCAATTTTTCTTCACTCTTAACAGCCTTTGTCCTTTCTCTTTCAAACAAAGACTAAGATTGAGACTGTCGCGGAGTTCTCAAGAGATTAAAATTGAATAGTTCACTCCTCCAAGTAAGTTGAACATCAAACTTTCATCTTTTTCTTCTTTTCCAGATCAATTATGTTGGTTCTATCTTGAGTTCTTCCTTAGAGCCTCATTCTCGTTCCTGTGCTTAAGTTGTTTTCGGAGCAATGGTGTTGCTTCTGTTAGGGCTCTCTTCCAGCATAGTTGTTTTCAGTTTCGAGGGAAGTTGGAATTCAAAAACTTTTAAAGTGATTTTTCTGGTTTTTGCCTGGGATTGGGTGTTGAAATATATTGGATTGTTGATTTTTTGGAATAGAGTTGATTGCATGTTTATTTGAACTGGAAATTTTGAGTTGCATGCGTGAGCGGGTGAGAAACATGTTGTTCTCGCCCAAGCGAGCAGCCCTCGCTTAAGTGAGAATAGTAGAAAACTCAACCTTACCTTTATTCAAGTTGTCGCTCAGGCGACAAGCTTCAGCTTTGAGCGAAGAGCTTCTCAATAAAATGTTCGAGCTCTCGTCCAAGCGAGAATGCCTAACTTAAGCGAGAACTTCGTCACTTAAGCAAATGCTTGTAGCTAGAGCGAATGCTTATGTCACTCTAATGAATCAGTCAGACTCACTTAGAGTAGATTGGTTCATGTGGTGAGAGTAATAGGAGGTCTTAGTATTTGGCAGGATCATGACCCTAGATCAATGGTGAAACTTGAACAAAAATTCAAGGGGTGTCAAATTATATATTTTTATTTATAAATTATTTTTTCTAATTAGCAAAAAAGGTTTTCATTTTCTCTCATCATTTTCTCTATTCAAAACAAATAGTAGAATCCAACAAAATATGACAATAATATATATATATATATATATATATATATATATATATATATATATATATATATATATATATACACACACACGAAAGTGAAACATAAAATTTATTATCAACAATAATATATTAAAAAAAGAAAAAATCACTTTTAGTCATAGTGTTGATCTACGTTATTTCAATGACTTAAAATCTTCAATGATTGAATCATAACTAAAGTTTGTTGCAATATCCCTTTTAATACAAAATATCATACTACTTGTTAAGAATTTAGCCTCCATCATATTTCTCTACCCGTTCTTGATTATTTTCATTGTAGAAAAATATCTTTCAGTTATAGCTATAGAAATGGGAAGAGTCATGATATGGACAATTTGATTTGGTGGGTATTGCCAAATTTGAGGATATATCTTTGAATCACGAATCACATTCTAAAGAATTTTCAAATTCATTATATGTAACCCTAGGAACTTTAAAGAGTTTTTTTCATTTTCTTCAGTTCATGGATTCTTATGAAGTTTCTCAAGTTAAGTTACATTTTTTTCATCTTTATCACAAGTCTTTCTCTTGAAAAGAAAAATCAATTTTTTTATTCTTTGTCATAATTTTTCTAATATGAATTTGTCATCTTTCACCTATCTAGGAAAAGAAAAAATTATGAATACCCCAACCTAAATCTCAAAACCAATACTCAATATTTTAAAAAAATTAACAACTTCTAAATTATTAGCTTCCCCTACCTTTAATAGATTCATAATAATGCTTTTTCCTCACATAACTTCAAAGCCTAAAATAACTCCATCTACACAAAGAAGAGTTTGATCAATAATTAAATCATATTTTTATTATCTATAACAAATAGAGATCTTCATATTATGCAAAAAAGTCACATACAAGATGAAAACATATTGCTTCCAACAAAAAAAGGGTAAAAAATCAACTTACTCAAAAGAAGAAATTCTTCGGTCCAAAATGTTCCTTAACTCCTTACTTTCGTCTTGGTGCAATTTGATTTTGAAAATGGTGAGAGATTGAGGATGAAAATTGAGATAGAAAGAAGATATGAGAAAGAGAGTACAAAGAAGAAAGAAAGCAAATAAAAGAGAACAAAAAATAACAAAAGAGGAAAAATACATAGTTTTCAATTTTTGAAAAAGCTTTTTCAAACTAAATTTATATAAATAATAAAATAATATATAAATATATTTTTTAAATATATATGAATTAAAAAAAGACATTGGGGGAGTTGTGGCTCCCCCGGTCCCTTAAAAGGACTACCACTGCCTTAGATAATCATGGACTAACCTTGTGTGTGGTAGGGTGAAACCCATTGGCAATGGCTCTATGGAGCAGTCGAGGCCACCACAAGTGCAAGCAACTAGTGAGTCCGATTTCATTACACGTGTCCAGATAATTGAGTTAGAGGGTCTTTTATGGTTTTCCATCACATGTTGTTTGTGTTTAATAATTTTCTTGCTTATTTATATGTAAAATATATTTTCACTAGCTTAACATTTTCTTGTTTGTGTCATGTTTTCTTGTGGTACTTTCCTTTTTGAAATGATCACCAATATTGGTGTGAGCTAATGTGGAGACTCCTAGTGATCGTGAGAATGGTGGAGATGCAGTTGTTTAGACTAGGTTTATTTATTATAGCTCTTTTGAACACCTTCTGAAACTGCTTTTCTTTGTAATACCTTTCTCGGTTTAGCAATCCTTTTGCTAAACTGTTTTACTTTTTAAGACATGTTTATGACATTTTTCTATGCCTTTGATATTCCTTTTGCAATATATTTTGGGATAATTGTAATCATAAATCCTTGTATACTTTTGTCGCATGCTCTATTTTATTATAATATGTGATGTTTTGTTTGTTATAATTTATCTATTAAATGGGATGTCACAAATATTACTACAAAAAAATGTTTCATTAACTACCAATTTTAGTGACCAAAAGTTATTAATCACTATAGTGACCAATTTATATACTAACTTACAAAATAAAAAATTATTGGTTACTAAAATAGTCACTATTATGAATAAAAAATTATAATTGATCTCTAAATTGGTTTCTAGATTGGTTTCCAAAATTTAGCTATCAAAGGAACTTGGTCATTAAACATTAGCTACCAAGGTTTTTGCTACCAAAGAAATTTGATTCTAAATTAATCTCTAATTAGTTAGTGACCAATTTAACGATCAATTATACTAACAATTTTTAGTCACTAAGATTGGTTGTTAACAAAGATGGCAAATAAACCCGCCCCCGTGGGTATTGCCCGAACCCGTTCCCGTTTTGACGGGGAATTCCCGCATTGACTGGGTATGGGTATGGGTATGGGGAATCCCCGACTTTTTTAGTTGGGTATGGGGATGGGTATGGGAATGTACATATCCCCGCAATAATACTCGTCCCCGCCATATCTTCATTCTCGTTTAAATTATTAAAATATTCACAATTAATTAAGTAACCCTATATATATATATATATTCTATTTTTTATTTCTTTTAATTATTTGGTTTGTCATGAAATTCATTCGCATCTCCAATATATTTTTTATCTTATCATAACCTTTATGTAATTATGTTCAAATGATGTATATTAATTAAAAAAAATTTATGCCTCACATTTGAATATTTCTATTTTGTTTAAATATTTTTATTTATTATATATTTGTTTCACATGAGAATGTTTATACTCTCAATTTAAGGTAATATAACAAAAATTATTTACTTATTATTATTATTATTATTATTATTAATTTTTGTTTAATTCGAAGAACTATTTTGTTTCATTAAAATAATTTTAGTTGTTTTTCAACCATTGAGTATATATGTTGATATTTGAAAAGTTTTCTTAGTTCTCTAAGATATTTTTCATCTTATCATACCTTAATTATACATTTGATTTCTTTTTGTGCGATTTCTTTCGATAGTCTTTCAAATTATTTCTAAAACACATATTTGTTAGTTTTTTAATATTTTTATTTATTGTTTATTTTCATCATGTAGAAAAATATTTCGATATATTCTATCTAATTATTTTTTATTTTATAACTCATTATTA
>Ga0214543_1005330_pt1 | contig 23791 bp, 8 predicted proteins | sample CNSS2metaG_FD_160094 | JGI IMG/M metagenome (GOLD analysis project Ga0214543, IMG submission 160094) | Root nodule microbial communities from cowpea collected in UCLA plant growth center, Los Angeles, California, USA - CNSS2 | ecosystem: Host-associated > Plants > Roots > Nodule | place: USA... | reverse complement strand
CTTTTTCTTTTCCCCCCCCCCCCCCCCCCTTTTTTTTTCCTTTTTTTTTTTTTTTTACTTCCGTTAAAACCCCATGGTCACGTGACGGTTTGTGTTTGCAGGGTGGCGGTGACTGCATCCAAGCGAACGGCAACGGCGGCGGTGCTCTCGCGCCGAATTCCAACGGCAACAACAACCAAACGGCGGCGTCAACCTCGAACGACAGCCTGACCATGACGGAGCACCAGGTGGCGAAACTGATGGAGGAGGACATGGGTTCCGCCATGCAGTATCTCCAAGGCAAGGGCCTCTGCCTCATGCCAATTTCTCTTGCCACTGCGATCTCCACCGCCACGTGTCACACCAGGAACCCCTTGATGAACGCCGCCTCCGGCAGCACCCAGATTCCGACGAACGCCGCACCCGGCACACACGCCAACCCCGCCGTGGCGTCGAACGGCGAAGGCCCGTCCTCTCCGAGCATGTCCGTGCTGACGGTGCAGTCGGCCGTGGTGGGCAACGAGGGCGCCGTGAAGGACGCTGCCTCCGTCTCGAAGCCGTGATGACGGCGTTTGGGTGTGAAATAGAGAGAAAAAAGAACATAAAGTGGCAAAGGACAGAAAGTGACGTGTGTTTTTCTACAAAGAGCCGTTAAAGTCTACGAAAATAAGGCGTCAGGGATACGGAGGGGTCGACTCGACGACGCCGTATTTACCTAGACTTTGTTTGGCTGAGGCTAACTTTCAACCTCCGTCTTCTTTTTCTTTATTATTATTATCTGTCGCTTTGGCTTTCTTTTGTTCATTGTTTTTCAAATTTTTAGTGTACTTCTTTCTCTTTTTCCTTTTTGCATTTCCGTTTAAATAACAAGTTGCTCTCCCTTTTCATTCTTTTAATGCGTTCCAATTAATTATAACTTTTATTATGCTATTGCATTTCATTAGGAGTATATTTTGTCACGCTTCTAGGTTTCAGATGAGATTTGTCTAATCACGTAACATAAAAGTGAATGAACTTAATGCTCATTTCGTCACCTCAAAATATTTGTAATAGTTAGTCTTAAAAAGATTCTATCTCTCAAATGGAGGATATGCGAAGTAGGGAAGAAACATTAAAACACAACAAAACCAAATATTTTTCATGTGTATACAATATTTCTTTTACAAATATCCACGCGAGATTGTGTGAGAAAAAGTGGCGAAAGAAAATATCCACAAAGAAAAAACACACACAAATAGAACATAATAAGCTACAGTATAAAAAATGTTTCAATTTTCATATGCATAAAACGAACAACTAAAATAAGTTAAAACTAATAAATAAAAGTTAGGCGTCAACATTTTACTGAAACATTTTATACTAGCAACTTTTATCACATATGTTTATTAGATGATAGTTTACCGCTAAATAATTAAATAATTGCTATAAAAATTATTGTTTGGTGTAGTACATATAGAACACACCATTGTCCTTAAAATGAAGAACTTTCTAATTATCATTGTGTCTCATTTATTGATATTTTTTAGCCGAATATTGATTTCTTACGTCTTCATCATCAGTATTAAAAACACTTCCTTCTTTTACAAAGGGATTAAATATAATCAAACTAACACATCAAACCAGTTAACAGTTGATGCATATTAATTCTTACTACACAAAGTGTATACTCACAATTTATAAGTAGCATATTAAAATTGAATATCTGAAATTCTCCACAAAAGAAAATAGATATTGCATGTGTACAATTAGATAAGTGGTGTTTAGAAAAGTTGCATTTTACATCGGTACGAAGATAAAGTACCAAGGTAACAAATTCAATCACTGTGTTTGTTATTGGTTGAAACTAGAAAACTTATGAGTATCTTAACTTTCCAGTTATATATGACCAATGTTAACGTAGGATTTTATTGCTAAATAACTCCATCATTTGAAAGAAGGCCATAACAGTGACAATTATACCATGATTAAGCCGGCCAAAAACAGCAAGTGCTAATTCTCCCTCTTATGTCCCCGGCAAAAACTGTCCTAATATTTCCTCCATGGACACTTATAAACTTATACACAGTAAATTTGTCATACTTTTAGTAGCTGCGAGATCTCTCCGGCACATTTCTTTACTGTCGAAGTCTATCCATCTCGAATCTCGAACATGAAAATATATATTAATAGATGGTCAAATAATAGATGTGTTAGGAATCCAAGTGTGAGTCTAAGTCCTACATTGATTAGAAATGAGAAAGTAGAGCAATGTATAAAAATAAAGACCCATAAATTCATTGCCTTATAAGTTTTGGATTGAGAGTGATGTCAATGCTTTATGTGGTTGGGCTCAAGTTTCATTAGTGTTTGTTCTCCTTAGTGAAACACCTTCTATAAACCTAACAAGATGACATGATAAGTAGAACAAATATTAAATCTTGTTAGGATGTACTTTTAATGATCTGAAATATTTCAAGAATTATACTTTAAGTCAAACATAATCTTTTAAGATCAATTTTTAATGAGTTTCGGAGATGATTGTTGATTCATGTAAGGTATGTGAATTTTGGAGATGATTGTTGGGAAGGGAATATGGAGAAAGGCTTCTGGTTTAGGCAAACTATGCTTCTGCTGGGATAGGAATCCTAGATGACACAGATATCCTATTTTTAATCAAGTTCTGCATGCTGGCATAGGTAGCAAGTGTGAGTGTCTATGCCATATGTACCAGTAGTTTCACACTTATACCTTTTCATTGCTAACTCTAACACTTCATCTCTCAGCCAGGTTGTGATGATTTGGACCCTCTTGCTCATTTCACTCTCTCCCCACTGCTCTAATCTCACCTCTAATTTCTCATCTCAAATACACAATTATTATTAATTCACATTCATTGTTCTGTTTTATATTTTATCGACTAGTATTCTAAGTATGAATGTGGTCTTACTTTGAGAAGGAATAAGCATGAAAAACAATATATAACAAAGAAGAACATACAAAGTAATGCCTTAATGCAAGTATTTGCTTAATATTTTGGGTTATAAGTGGTGTTTTTGGCTCTTTTATATGAAATGTTTATGGTTGATTGGTACTGAATCTTTCCGATATTTTCTGGTGGAAAAACCCAACACTGTCTATGTTAACAAAAAAATGGCATATCTTCTACTAAACTATTCATGCAGAGATATTTATGAAATTGCTTTACAAGAACAAGAAATGCTTAAATGAATAAATCAGGTAAACGTCCATCTGTATGATGAGAATAGAAGTTAATGCAACTGAATAATGTTCTATTTGGCCACATCACATTGTTTAAACAATGTTTTTTCTAAGATTATCTAGTACTATATTTTACTGTGCTTTCAAAGGAATTGTGTTAATTGAGGTTTCCTTGCCAAACATGCAAAAGAACATGCAAACAATTTTTCTACAGAACCTACTTGGTAGATCCCTTTCTTCAATTACTTTGCCTGCAACAACAACATCATTGTGAGAGTTACACATCTCACCAAAACATTCTGCAGGTTTGTTCCTTGTAATGAACCTTCATTGGTGGTGGGGGCATTGTGGATTCAATTCAAAACATTTTAAAACTTGTAGTGAAAAGTGTCGAATCAAATTGATTTGGAGATCACATATAAGATATATAATATATGTAAAGTGCATTCAATGAAGAAAAAAACTGATAGGAAACAGAAAGTTGTTCAAATGGTCCAGTGAAATGGATTGACTTTGGACACAACTCTAGAGTTGTTTTAATAACTAATCATATTAAAAAGAGAAAAAGATTGGTATGAAAACCTTCCAAATCAGTAGCTGCTTCTTCGAAAGAGTTAAATATTCACTAAGGTTGCTGTCATAATTAACATCTTATTGTTTGATTCTTGTTTATTATTTTCCATGCATATTTTTCTGCATGTTTTCCCTCTTCTTTAAATGGCCCCTTTTGGCATTCAGAACGGGGTAACTTACTACTGCCAATTTTTTTTCCTTCGAGATGAGAGATACAGTGATGGAATGAATCAAAATTTGTCTAAAGCATATGACATAGATGATGTCATCAACACAAAATAACATCATATAGGAAAATCTACATAAGCTTGATTAGCACATTAGAACGAGATAAAGTTAGTTTATAAATGATTTAAGATGTACAAAATATTAGAATATCCAAAACGCATCTAAATTAAGTCTAACCTATTATTCAATTTAGGCTCACTCAAGCAAGGGCCCATTAAAGTAGAACAAAAGGGACACTGTTTAGGAGATATAGACTTGTAATTACTCCATATTTATTAATTCTTACATATAGTTGACTTGAGTGTTAAAATGTCTTTGTGGGTATTTCGGTCCTTTAGACCTTGAAGATTTCGGCCCTGCGAACCTAGAAGATCCCGACCCTGCAAGAGGAAGGGGATTTTGGAATTGATTAGTAGACACGTGGATCTGACTTGTACATCTTAGCTATTTTGACGCTAACTGTGGGAGCAAAGTTTTACTTAGATCGCATGGTTTCCACTAGAAATATAGCAAACCATGACAAGCAATCGGTGATAAAACCATCTAGTAGCAACACAAATGAGATGACCTTGCTGCGGTGAGAGCTATCATTATTGAAGAAGCACAATGTTGAGGAAATGGATGCTCTTAAGAAGGATAATACATAATGAGTTTGGATAATTTGATGTCTACATTTATGTAAAGGAAAAAGTTACTTTGACACCATCATTCCCAAATAATTACCATTTGACACCAATTTTTCTTAATAAAATATTAGTTTATATGAGTGTCAAATGGTAGTATTGGTGTCAAACTACCAACGTCCTTATGTTAATTGATATCTTTAAATTTGTTTTTCATGCACAAATAGAATAGAAAAGTGAGAATAAATATTATGTAAAATAATATCATATCAAAACAATATACAAACACTATTTTCGATATTTTCTATTTTATTTTACATTAGAAATAATTAAATTAGTTTTGTAAGAACTAATCGAAATAAATGAATTTTGTCATGATAAACAAAATAACACAATGGATGTTAATATTTAATTTGAATTCATAAGATCATACCTCTAATTACAATGTCATCAAATATTTTATTTATCATAAATTTTATTATTCTTTTAAAAAAATAGTTTATTATCTTACTTATATTAAAAAAGATACGTTTTAATTCCTTACATATTACGTAAAATTAAAAATAGTCCATAATCAAAACTTGGTTTGATCCTTGTACTTTTAAAAAATAATTAGTATGCTTCCTATATTCTCAATCATGTTATAGTATATTTTACATGACTAACGACATGTCACATATTATTTAATTTTTTTTTATAAAATAAAATCTTTATGTCGACCTAACCCACAACTTTTCCAATTAATTAAAAAAATAAAAAAAAAAGTTAAAAGACCAAATATATGGAGGTGGTACAGATAACAAATATGGAGTTGCAGAAAAAGAATTGAGCTTATCCGGTCGCAATCTTTCTATTATTATTATTATTAATACTTTGTTATTTTCATTATATATTATTATTATTATTACTACTACGATTGCTATTATTATTATTATATAATATTGCTATTAATATTATTATTAGTATTATTATTACATACTATTACTATTATTATATAGATAATACTAAAATGTGTATCATATATAGAAAATCTTATACGATACATAAAGAGAGATGGGTAAATAATGTTTCCTTATTGATTAAAATGTTATTGAATATTAGTATTTGCGGCTTTCACGGATTAAACCATTGTGCCGTGGAGAATTCGTAACATATGCTTATATTGTCTCAAGTTGTTCTTCTATAGTGGTAGCTTTTTCTCGTATGAAATAAAGAACACATGGGACAAACTTTATGACTCTTTTTCTTCACTCTTTTATATCTTTTTTTTTACATGACTACATGGGATAAATTGAGGTGTGAATATGATTGAAAGACCATCACTTCATAGTGATGTTAACATGCCAAAGTTCATTTAAATAATTTTATCTTAAGAAATTTTGGATTATGTCTATCTTTAAGGTAAAAGCTAAGAGTCTTAAATCAAATACAAAAAATTAAGTGAATTATTTATAAGTAAAATATTTTCAAATTGTTTACTTTCCCTTAAACAAACATGCCAAAATTTATTTAAAAAATTTTATATTAAGAAATTTATTGGGCTCCCTAGTCAAATTAGGCTGCTATGGATAATAATACCAATCAAACTTGGCTCCCACAATGTATCTATACTATAACAATATTTTAATGCACTACCTCAACCACATAAATCACACCAATTCATTTTATTTACTTCAAAATAATATACCTTCGTAAAAAAAAATATTAAGTAAAAAAGAACATTAAAATATTAAAATATATATTGGTCTGTTAATTTAATAATTATTAAAATCATCTTTAAATAATAATACTTTTTTTTATTTACTAAAATGCAGCCCTTTTGTTGTTTTGTTATGATACAGATTAACATTGATTCGTAATTCAAACAAGCACGGCAACAAATATGAACATTACTTGCCACGAACATCTCATACTCTACTTTATTGATTTTTATGTAAATATATTTGACTCGGAGAGAGGAAAAACAGAGGGCAAGATTGCGAGAAAAAATGAGTATCAAAATAATATTTTGTGTATCTTTTTAACAATTTATGCCCTTTGACAGAGAAAGAAAGAAGCAAGAAATTAGTGGAATGATTACCTAGAAATAAATCACTAAAAAATGAGACAATTTTAATTGTTATTAATAATTTTTTTTTTTATTTTAACATTATATTTAACTATTCATCATTAATATTATAATCAAAAACCAAAAAACAATAGCCACATGTGCTAAAAGTGTTCACTTCTCTCTCTTTATTTTTTTTTTTGTGTGTATTTTATAAATATTTTATCTTAATCACTTTCGTGTACTACCACACTTTATTAACTCTTTTTCCTCAAAATCAAACTTTAAACTCAAAAAAAATCCTTTAAATCATAATATGTAATTATTTTTTAATTCAATAGTTCATCATAAACTAGTGTATACTTCAAACAATGATAGATTACCTAAGCTATATTGATAAAGAATCTAATATCGAAATCTTTTAAATTTAAATCTAAATCTTACATTGAATAGAGATGATTGAACATAAAGAAAAAAAAATGTGACCTATATGTGAGGAATATCCAAATATGTGAATCAAAGAGCATAAAAGAAATTTCGTAACACTTGCCCTCAAATTGATTTCTTTGAAAAATATATATTGAAACGTTTCTTTTAAATATGAAATTAGTATTATTGAAAGCAATTGATAACTATCCAAAAGAACATCGAAAACGATTTGTAGAAAACATTTCAGAAAGAATTTAATTGATTATGTTTGGAGTTAATCTATTATTTTGTTTTATGCTGCTCTTAGAAATACAACAATATTTAATTAGTTATTTCTGACAATCAATTAATTGCACAAGCTAAAATATGGTTTAATAAATTATTTACACAATTGTGTTTTCCAAATCACGTTAGCATAATTAAATATTACTAAAGATAAGTGATGATGTTACTTAAAATAATTAATTATATTAAGCAATAATCAATTAATATATTCTTGAAATATTTTCAAAACATTTTCAAAAAATTATCAAGACTAAAAACTACCATGTTTCTTAATGTAAAATAAATTCTTACTGTATTCACGATTCTCAAAATTTCAAGTATGTCAAATACAAACAGTAACGCATTCACAATTTCATTATTCAAGATTTGAATAAGCTTGATCAATAATCTATTTTATTCTTTTTTAGCTTTGATAATATTAATAATCTACATAAAAAAGAAAAACATCTTTTTATCCCCTTAGCACAAAATAAAATAAAATTGTAGATAATAAAATAAAATGTGAAAGAAAAAGATTAGATTAATTGTTGACAATTGCATAAATTACATATGACCATAGACCCAATACTTTTAAAAACATCACAAACAACTTAAGACTCCAACATTTAAATATAAAAATATAAAATATCACAAGAAAACTATATAAATAGGCAAGTGGTCCAATTTATCCACGCTTTCTATTTTCAATCAAATCCACCTATAATGTGTGCTTTTGTAAGCTATTATGATTTTTATTAAGTTTTCGTCAACTTCATCATGTTTTGGTATCAATTTGGAGTAATTTGATTTTGAAATTATGAAAATAGTGCATATTTTTAAAAGATTTAGAAATTGGACAAGTCGTGCTATATTGACATGACTTCATAAGGAAGAAGTAATGTTAGTTTGAAATAATTTTTCTAGATTTGATTTGAAGTTATATTAATATGACATAACTTTGATTTTACAAAAAATAAAAAAGTCCTGTCATATTAAATCTAGTTGTGCATACCCGGTTTAAGAAGAGATTTTAATGCATCCTTAAAACTTGATACTTGTTGTCCATAATGAACATTCAAGTCATATAGCCTTTGTGGCATCTCATTCATGAGATGGTTATTTGTCATTATTTCTCACATCCTTGAGCACAACAACCATACCTCATTAGTCCTTTATAAAGAGTTTATCTAGGAAGTATAACTCACGAGAAACATTCTCATATTTTAAGAGATCTCTAAATCTCTTACTTACTTAAGCATTGAAGAGTCTTTTGCATGTAGATCTTCTCTGTCTTGCATATATAAAAATCCAAGTCAGGTAAGACCACTAGCAAGATTGTTTTAAACTCACAAATGACTTCTCCAATTTTGATTTTTTCTTAAATTGCATCATTTTTATAATTTCAAAAGCAAATTATGCCATATTGATAAAAAAAAAAAATCATTTTATCAAGGTGAATATCGTAATGGCCTTGTCCTCGTCTTTTCTATTGTATACTTTATGAAAATTGTTTGTAAAAAGTTTGTTCAAATGGTGTGGGTGATATATCAAGTTTCCAGGGACTTCTCCCTGCACCCCCAAACCTTCTCCTGTACCTCCAATAATTACCCTTTTATCCTCTTTTTTCTTGACCCCCAAACCAACTCCACCGCCTCCTTCTCCTCCCGCTTCTCCTCCTCCACCCACTTCCCCGCCCTCTTCGTGGGCCTCCCCCAACTCAACCTCCTTCGCCGTAGAGTTCGACACTACTTGCGACCCCTCCCTCAGCGACATTAACGACAACCACGTTTTTAATTTTAATTTTTTTTAGAAACGGATTACGGAATCCGTTTCATACTTTTCTGAAACGGATTTCGATATTCGTTTCACAAATTTTAATTTTTTTTTTGTGAAACGGATTTCGAAATCCGTTTCAGAAAAGTATGAAACGGATTCCAAAATCCGTTTCACAAATTTTAATTTTTTTTTCTAGAAACGGATTTCGGAATCCGTTTCATACTTTTCTAAAATGGAATTTGAAATCCGTTTCATATTTTTCTGAAACGGATTCCGAAATTTGTTTCACAAATTTATTTATTTTTTTTGTGAAACGGATTCCGAAATCCGTTTCATAAAAAAACATGAAAATTTATGAAACGGATTTCGGAATCCGTTTCATACTTTTGATTAGGGTCAAAAAGGTAATTATTGAAGATACAGGAGAAGGTTTGAGGGTGCAGGGAGAAGCCCCCAAGTTTCCTCTTTTGTTGTTGGTTCTTCAATATCCACCCCTCAAACAAAACATCCTGGAAGATAAAAATCATCATCCTGTTTAAACATAAAACTCAACCTTAGATACTTGTTTCTTGTGAATAAAATCATTTACATCATCGAGTAAAAGTATCAAGTTTAATGGTATAAAGGGTTAAAGTTGTAGACATCCTTAAAAAGAGATATTTAGTGATCTTACAAACTATGGTTTGCATCTCTATTCACTATTGAAAGTGTTAATTTATTAAAACTCTGCCCATATAACTGTTGATAGAGGCAATAATTAACCTATTTTATTTTTAACATTTTTACAAAATTTATAGAAATGATGTTCAAAAATTATACCCAGGCCTTTTACATTTTCAGGATTTATTTTAGTTTTCATTTTACACTTCTTTTCTATTATATTTTTTTATTACGAAAAAAAATGAAAATTTCATTAGAAAAAACATTTTCTTCTTATTTGGTTAGATTATTGTTCCTGAAAACTGAAACTAGATCAAATTGAGAATGAGTTCCTATCATATTAGGTATTAGGTAGTAGTATAAAATATTAATAAATTTATTATTAAAAATATTGATGTATATTATTGAAATTTTAATTTAAATACGATATATAGATTTATATGTATGTTAAAATTAAGACCAATTAAAGTAGAAGTGGACTCATTTATTGAAAAGTTAAAATTTTAGAAAAAAAGAGTAATAAGGCTGCCACGAGCATGACCACACAACACACACCAATCAATTTGCAAACATTGACAATGACGGCAACATAAGAACAACATCATCCACAGCACATGTACTTCGACACCTTCATGTCGATTCCTGTTCATTATCTTGTTTTTCCGCAATTGCCCACTCAGGTTAATGCCACACATGCATTGGACTCATACCCAAACACAGATTTGGAACAAGAAGCAAGCAAATAATTCAGTAGTAACTCTCAATCGTCACTTCAAACAATAATGAACAAACAAACAAACACAGCAGAACGGAACCAAATTCAATGGCTCTAACAACAATGGGAGAAGTGTCGGTTCAAGCAGGTGTAGGATTCTCAGAAGGAGAAGTCCTCCACACGATGTCTTTAAGCGCAGGACGAAGTTGGTTGCTGCAGAACTGGTTGTACTCTAAGGTATCACCGTTGTCCTTCTTCACCTCCACCACCAAAAACGACGGCGTCACGGCGTATAAATCCGCAGCAATTGCAAGCTTCCCTTTCCGACCCCGCTCTTGACCCTGCAACCTCACTTTGGTCTCGCTTTTCTTAACGTCGAACTTCACCGCCTTCGCCACCTCCTCCAGCCGCGAAATCACGCTACTCGCGGGGCGTGTGGTCGCAAACCGAATCTCCTTCTCCTCCCTCTTCTTCTCCTCGAACAAGGGCGACAAATCGAACCCCTCCGAAAGCGAAATTATATGAAAAGCATTCATCGTCGTGGACTTGCATTCTTCCTGCTGCTTAATCTTCTCCTCCAAATCCAACTCTTCTCTCTTCGCTCCCATCACGTTCTTCGGCACCGGTTTTTTAAACCAGGACGACTCCATGATCTTCGAAATCGTTATTCGGTTATTCGGGTTCGGGTCGAGGAGCTTCGTAATGAGGCGGCGTGCCTCGGATGAAAACCACGGCGGGCACTTGAAGTCACCGCGGTAGATTTTCTTATACAAGGCGACAAGGTTGTCATCCTGGAAGGGTAAAAACCCTGCGAGGAGTACATAGAGGATTACACCGCAAGACCAGATATCAGCCTTGGCGCCGTCGTAGCCCTTTTTCCCGATGACCTCCGGCGCCACGTAGGCCGGGGTGCCGCACGTTGTGTGAAGCAGGCCGTCCTGGCGGAGGTGCTCGGAGAAGGTGCTGAGGCCAAAGTCGGTGACTTTGAGGTTGCCGTCCTCGTCGAGGAGGAGGTTCTCCGGCTTGAGGTCGCGGTGGTAGACGCCACGGCTATGGCAGAAGTCGACGGCGGAGACGAGCTGCTGGAAGTAGAGGCGCGCGGTCTCCTCCCTGAGACGGCCGCGGGCGATCTTGTTAAAGAGCTCGCCGCCGCGCACGAGCTCCATGGCGATGTAGATCTTGGACTTGCTGGCCATGACCTCGTGGAGCTGCACGATGCTGGGGTGCTTGACCATGTTCATGGCCGAGATCTCCCTTTTGATCTGCTCCATCATCCCCACCTTTATCAATTTCTCCTTCCCCACCACCTTCATCGCCACGCTCTTTCCGCTCTTGAGGTTCCGCGCGTGGTACACCTTGGCGAACGTTCCGTGCCCCAGTAGCCGCCCCAGCTCGTACTTCCCGTGGAGCAGCATGGGGTTATTAGCCTCGCCGCCGTTGGTTTTCTCGGCCATGATCATCAAAATATACAAAAACACTACTATTCCTTTTACTTCTACTTCTTTTACTACTACCAGCAGTGCTGCGAATTACAATATAGAAGTGATATTTTTTTACAGATTTGGGTTGGGGAAGGGAAATTGAAGAGAAATTGTGGGGTAGTTCACCCGTCTTCCACGTGCTTCCGGTGGCAATTTCTGCCGCCGATTCTGCGTTTGGCTTGGCCACTTAGTTCAGTTCTCTTCAGCCGAAAACTTCTCATCTCTATTCATTCCCTGGTCCTGCCGGGACCAAAAACAACCACTCGCTTGATTTTTCTCAATTATTCGATCACTCTCTTATTTCCTTCATTCTCTGCGCTTGAACCTGTTATTTATAGGGCCTTTTTGTATCGGTGCAATTACGGATTTGGGCCTGTTTGAACACGTGGCATGATCGTGGAAGGTATCTTGGGTGGGGATGGTGGCACGTGGCGTGTGTGAGTGTTGAAATTGTAAAAAGGGTTGTTGTAGGTGTGTGGTTTGGTTGTTAGTTCTTGAATGAGTGACAGATGAGGGTTGAGAGGGAGAGCGAATAAGGGTAAGAAATTAAGAATCTTATGGTTTGTAGCAACAAAAGCAAAGATGTAACATTGGTCCCCGCATGACAGCGATAACACCTACGAATGTACCCATATTGTTTCTTTCTTTCTTTCTTTATTTATTTATTATTATTATTATGAATAATCAATCAACATACTAATACTACTACTCATTGAGCTTGTTAATGAAACACTTCCTACTCAAGATTCCTGGAATCAAATAAATTGACGGTTGTGGATTGAATTGCCAATTCATTTAACCTATATATTTTGCTCAAAAATTTCATTGGTTGGTTAATTAAAATTGTGCTAAGACTATGCGACAAGTGTACGCGTTCGGAAAAATAATTATTTGAATTTCAGTGTTTTCCACTGTAAATATAATAGTGTGATATAAACCCATACAAATTTCATTTTCTATTGTAAATAAGATTAACATATTAAGAAAAATAATTGTTCAAAAGAAAGGGTTTCTATATCAGTTCTTAAAAGAGTGAAGTCTTTACGTGATAATTATTAACTTCCAGGAGATGAATTATACACTAGTACGAACATGATTGTTCAGAACACTTAAAGTAATATTTCATCAATGATTCTAGAATATCCATAAATAAATGTCATTTAAGAAATAAAATAATTTGATGATAGTTCTTAATCATCATGGTATTTTGATATAGGATAACAATTTGTACTATAATATGTTATGATTTAAAGTATAGAGACTTTAAGTCAAAGATTACGAGGGTTCTTTACTTTTGAGTTACTTTCGTATTTATAAAAAAAAAAGTTTGTTGTAAAATTTGTAACATCTTCGTGTTTGATTTCGTTGAGACAAGAAGTACTAGAAATCTTATATAATCTTCTTCCGGTAAAAAATAGTACAACAAAATATGTAAATAACTCTTTTGACTCAAAATAAAATATACATACGTCACAATATTTTTGTGAGTGGTGGAGATACTATTTTATTTATAGATAAATCGGTTTACAAATTATTTTTATTCAAAAAAAAAAGAAGGAATATACAATTACAATAATAATCACAAAAGATAAATATTACCAAGATAACAATAGCAAATGAAGATACAAAGATAATCATTACTTATTTAATTTTCCTTTTTGTTAGTAAAATTTAAACTAAATATAGGACGAATTTAGAATTAATTTTTGATCTTTAAACTTTTTAGATCAACTTTTAGATGTTTAATATCCATCTTCGAATATCAAATCCTGGATGATCGACATGGTACAAATCTATTCTTAATTTTGTAGTGTTAATTGATAAAAAAAAAAAAATGTTTTTTTTTTTTTTATATATATATATATATATATATATATATATATATATATATATATATTCAGCGTTGGTGGTGTCTCTAGTTGTAAGTGTGGTAGCAATTGTGGGCAGAGCCGATGGTGGAGCTCGATGGAGATGTGGTACAGTAGTTGGATCTAAGATCTCAAATTTGAGAGAGAGAACTCATGTGTTCGTCGATGAGAGAAACATTGATAGTGTCAATGATAACTCCTCCTCACTTGGTTCAATAGAAGAGATCCTTGCATGGACGAAGGCGAGAAGGCAATGACGAGAGGAGAAACAAGAGTGAAGTGCAGTGTGAGAGCAAAGACAAAGAGATAAGAGGAGACAAGGACGAGAGTTATAGTGTAGTGCCAACAAAGAGGTGAAGTGTAGAAAAAACTTTTGTAAATTCACTCGATTAAATTAGTTGTTAATGAGACATTTTCTTTCATGAATATCACTCATTTACTCACTCTTTCAATTTCCAACATCTCTACAAAAAATTGTCACCCTCTTCTATGATCACAAACTTATAATTGTACCTAAAAAACAGAAACACAATGCAAAAGTGATAACAGTTCCAACACCCACAAGTTTTACAAAGAAAAAAATGTCCCAATAGTGAAAATCATATTTTTACAATACAAGAAATCTTAACAAACGAAAAAGGAAGAAGAAAAAGATACACTTCGTATGTTGGTTGAGTCTATAATGACATAGAAAGGAAAAACTTTCTTTACCACCATATCTATGTAAGGTTTAGAGCCAGCATAAATAGCCTTTTTAACTAGCATAAAATTATCTTAAGGACAACAATTGCGATGGAAAAAGAGCTTGGAGACTTATATGCCACAATGGAAGAGGATGAGGAGTTGGGATTGAGCACAAAGGCATGAAGGGCAAAAGTCAATGAAGCTTTATGAGAGTGGCAGTTGTAAGAGGTGGAGTTGCGTTAATGGAAGATGAAGAAAATCGAGAGATGAAGCTTTGGTGCATTTGAACAAAAAAACAAAATAAATGTAAAAGAAAAAAAAATCTGAAAACAAAGATTGAGAAAAAAAAAAACATGAAAACGAAACAATAAAAAAATGAAAAAATAACAAAATAATGACGTATGATAATCCATAATCTTTTAAATCATACTAACACCAATTTAACAAAAAGATCCCATTGAATCTTTTTATATAAAATAAAAGCTGAATTGAAAAAAAAAATATCACATTAAATAAATCCCATAAATATTATAGAAAAAAATACTACTTAAACCCAGAAAGAATTATCAAAATGATAAAAAAAAAAGTAATTTTATTAGTATTTTTAAAATTGTATAACTATTACGTAGTTATGAAGATCGTCTTTATAAAATAAACCTAATGAAATATCTTAAATATTAACAAAAAGAAACATAATCTGGTCAAACTAAAGAATTCCATTTTGTTTCCACTCTAAATAAATAAAGAAAATCGGAAATCTTATATTGCTCATCCCCACTTATACTTTTGAACCAAAAATTTATTCTTAAACAGCTAGAGAAGGAAAGGGAAACATTATATACTTAATATTCGAAATTGAGAATTAGTACCAGTAGCCGCGTACCTCATTTCGCATTAGTTAGGGACTAAAGCAAAACCTTATCAACTTTCCTTTTGTCTTATGATGATTATCAAACCCAACTTGTGAACTTGGAAATTACTGTTTTTTTTTTTCTCTTTTAAATCCCTTTCCTTCCCAATTACAACAAAATCATTGGTACTTTCATAGTGGAAGCTTATCCTCATGGACAAATATACCTATCATGTTGTTCAAATCAATCATAAAATAATGCAAACATAAATTTAAACATAATCATAATTCAAACTTAATAACCTTTTATACTAATATAGTATATCATAATCATAAAAAGAAATCTTTTTATTAAAATTTATTATTCATTACTGTTAAAATTAAATCTTTTTGCTACTATTGCAATATTTTAACTTATCAGGAGTTTGTCAAATATGAAGAACTGAACTAAAAAAAAAATTAAGTATATTTTCGGTTTCTTAACTTTTAGATAATTTTGGAATTAGTCAATTTTAAAATTTTAGACAAATTTAGTACTTCATCTTTTAAAATACATAGATTTAATCATTTTAATTAAATTTTGTTAAGTTTATTTGATAGTTCGTATACATTTCAGAATTATATTTGAGTTGTTTATCCTGTTTGACACATTTTTACTTTAATATTAAGTTAAATATTATTATAAAACGCGCTTGAAATATTAAATAAACTTAACGAAATTTAATTAAAAAAATTAAATTTATATATTTCAAAAAATAAATAATTAAATTAATTTAAAATTTTAAAATAGATTAATTCTAAAATTCTATTTAACCCAAAAACCAAATTTCCTCGACCCATGGTTTTGCTTTAACCTCCTTAGTTTGAATGCAGTGAGTGGACAAAAGTGAGAGCTGAGAATCTGATTGATTACTGAACATGTCACATGTGCAAGTGGAAAATCAACTTTGGCCTTCACCTCCAAGTGGCTTATACACAACTATAAATTCTTTTCACTTAATAAATATCTTCTTATTTATTTTCAGTTTTACACAATATTACCTTTTTTTTTCTTTTTAAAATTATCAACTTCTTATACAAGTTTTATATTGTTTAAGAAATACTAAATGTTAAATTGAGTATAGTTAAAAATCTAAAAGTTGAATTGCTTTTCTTATTAATAATAAAAATTACATAGTTAAAAATGTAATTACATAAATAATAAGAATCATGATATATATTTTTTCTGTACAATCATCATACGTATTATTATATTATTTTCCCTCTGCTTTTATTTTATACTACACATGGTGATCTTGATCTTGTCAGAAAGAATATAAAGAAGAAGCCATTGAAAATTGTGCAAGGCTAGTTGGCTTTTGTCTAGTATGACTCCTGAACAGTAAATACCCCCTCACCTCATTAATAAATCAGTTCCTTTTAGTTATACCATTATCTAGAAAATATATAACTTTTAGTAACTGTTTTTTCGTTTTTTTTCAAATAGATAATTTTATTCTTTATTAAGAAAAATAATAATAATTTAATAATTTATATTATCATTATGTTTTTGGTAATTGTTTTTAGTGTATTTTTTAGTTAAACAAAGTTAATGGAATGATTTTTCAACAATAATTATTTTTAAGCAACTATTTTACTTTTAATATGACGATATGCTATTTTTTTTCTCATATTCTTAATTTATCTTTTGATAATTGTGTAAAACATTTATCTTATTATGTATGTTTGATGTTATTTATTTGTTACTTTTTTTCTTTATTTGTCGTTTTCCATTTTCTGTATTTATATTTCTACCCTTTAATCTTTCGAGAACATTTTTTATTTACTTAGATCTTTTAATTTTTTTTGAAAGACATTTTTCTTACATTTTAAAACATTTCCTTTTTTTTTATAAAAGCAAAAATTAAAATATAAGCCTAAATATAAATTTAAATGTATTTGAAACATAAATCTAATACGATAAATTTAACTATAAAATTAGTTTTTTAAAACATAAATCCAAGAAATATATACTGCATCTATTAAAATAAAATTAGAAAATGGTAAATAACATTCTTTCAAATACCTAACTTTGACTATTTGATCATTAAAAAACATTTAAATTAAAACTGCTCATTATTGATATCATAAATGTTAAAAAAAATTATTTACTTTTATGAACTCACACTGTATTCCAGTCAATTTATTACGTGATAAACAAAATTGAGTCCATGTACTTTAAATATTCATAATTATTTTTATCAACAAATTTTAAAGATAATAATGATTTTGCAATCCTTACCCCCTCACATGGCATGTGTGGGGATTCCTGAGTTATGGAGATACGTACAATTTACTCAATGGTAGTACTCAATTTTTCTTTTCATTTTTCTTATATATCACAATAACAACAATCATTATACATGATAATTTGAATTTTTCTGAAACAAAATTTCCCCAAATTTCCCCTTATCTCGACTTAATATTTTTATATTACTAAAATTATAAATTATGAAAAAAATATACAATTTTAATAAAAAATTAAAATTAAAATTATAGTTTTTATACACATTTCATTTCATTTTTATTTTGTCACAAGGGATAGTCTATCAAGTGACATTATTAGCTTTTAAATATTCAAAATTGACCATGTAAAATTGTTAGAAATTTCTTCTACCAAATGTTTCCATTTTTGTTTTTTCTTCTTCCTTTCTCTCAACTAACCTACAATTCGAGCATCAAAACCACATGCATAGTCAAACATTTTTCCATGAGAATACTTCAATATTAGTGACTTGTATGTACATACATCATTCCTCACTATTATAAAAAGCAAATTTAATTAATTAATTAATTAATATATCAATATAAGTAGTTTAGTTAACCAGATATTTACCCACTTGAATTCTATTCAAACTTTTATTGATTCTAACATCATCACATATTTTAAACTTACTTATGATGACTGTGTATGATTCTTTATTTTAATCTCACGGTGAAAGTGAAACATGAATTTATTAAAAGTTAAACAATATTGGAAAATATAAAAAATGATTGTATGTTTTCTCTTGATTTCTTGAATATATTTTGGTTAATTAGCATGCGCGCATACTTAATCATTGATTTAATTTATTGAATTTTAAGTGATTAAGACATGGATACTTTTGACAAGAAAAAACATATATTAATGTATGATGATTGAGACATATGAAAACCGGTTCCTTCTAGTGTAGGTCTTTCTTTCCTCACCTCACCCCAGCCATATATATATGTAAAGACAAAATCTATTTAAGTATTTACTATGTGATTTGTTAATAATAAATATAAGACTGAGTTAGGAAAAGAAACATTCCAGATTAGAAGGGGGAGTTGAATTAAATTTAAAAGATTTTCACAAATATTTTGTAAGATAGTGGTGATCAAATGACATAAGAATAATTGTCTGATAGTTTAAAAACATATTTAAAAAGAGTTTTCACAAGAAGTTTGTAAAAGACAACAAAAACCTAGTACAAGTGTAATAGACAAGGGAGTGTAATACTTAGATTTTTATGTTGGTCCATAACATTATAATGGTGAAAAGATAAAAAGTGCATTCAATTTCTTAGATATTGAGAGTAATATATTGGCAGGGTCATTCATAACTAAATTGAGAACGACAAATGCAAAATACACCCGCATAACTTCCAAATAAAACACAAATAAATCTCATTTCAAAATATTAATAATAGACTGATATTTTATCTTTAGATAAAATTTTAATTATTCAATGATATCTCGTGATGGTGATAAAATACTAACAATGAGGATGTATATAACATTAAATTTTGTTAATTAAATTTGATGTTTTAAATGCATTTCATGATAACATCTTAGTTGTTTATATATACTGTTTGACATATTTCCGTTTCAGTATTAGTTAGAAACTATTATAAAACACGTTTGAAATCTTAAATAAATTTAATCAAATTTGGTTAAAATGACTAAATTTATGTATTTTTAAAGTTGAAAAACTAAATTTGATCAAAGTTAAGAAACCAAAAGTATATTTAACCCTATATTCATTATTGTAACATACCAAAAGTAAAAAAAAAAAAAAAAGTATACAAATGAGCAAGCATGACAATGACTATGACACCAATTATTTGAACAAAACTTAAACTTAATCCTCTAAGGAAAACCTATCAATATAACCTTGAATTTACCATGTTAATCATCATAATTAATAGTAGATGCATACCTAAATTCATAATAATATGAAAACATAGTAGTTTAGCCTTTCAAATGAATATGCACTCTCTCTTCAGAAAATCCTTTAACTTTTTCTTTGTCTGGTGGGGTGAAGTAAAATTGTGTATTTCTATTTACCATTACAAGATAAAAGATAAAATTACTCTTTAATTACCACACATCAAAGATCACGTAACCTTTTGAATACATAATTGCCAAACTATTTTAACATCATTTGATTATACTTTTAATGCGGCACAACTACAAATGATATAAATATATTTATTATTTATAATATATATATATATATATATATATATATATATAAAAGATCAATATTAAATTAAAGATTGAGAATCATGTCATGAGTCCATGTCATGATCAATGTATAAAAAATCTTAAATAAAACTTCTTATTAAAAAACAAGACGAGGAGTTTCCTTAAATATTAAACTTTTAATTTTATATTTGAATTCTTCACATGTCCATTTTGAAATATATAAAACTACCGAATGTATCTCAATTTTTATAGCTCAAACTTCTCTATTCTGCATGAGACAATTTCTGGTGTAGCAATCTGTTAAAGTAAATAGTTACAATGAGTTAAACAAAATAAAAATACGAATAAACAAAATAAGACGAATTAATTACGCATAATAATGTCTCACTCTCAGAATGTTTTAGGGAGGCCATGTTTCCATTTTCTTCGTCTTCTTCTTATCAAATTTTCTTGGGAAAATTTGTTCTCGTACAGTAAATCTATATTTTTAAAATAGAAGAAAAAATATTTTTGAAGTCTTTATATTCTGTTGTGAAACTTGATTTCAGTCCTCAAATCATATAAAATATGAATTTTATCCCTCATAATTTTTTGCCGTTACTAAATCATAATTTCAAGTACAAGAAAACTAATCTCGAATAGTTTTTAAAATTAACCGACTTTTTTAATAAATACAAATATTAAAATAACTTTTTAAAAACATAAGAAGAAAAAGCATTAATTATTAAGGATGAGAGAAACTTGAGGCATGACCTAACTTCATAAATGTGTAGCTTCCTGAAGGGTGCAGAACAAAATTTTCCAAATTCATTGATTCATTAAAAACGATGAGTTGTCTTGAACACAACGGCTAGGTGGTCACGTGTGCCACGTGTCTGTATTATACCCGTTACACTTCCAAACATTCTCATCATTGCGTTTGATTGCACGTTACGTAGAGAAACATTATCGAAATGAAAAATACATGTCCACACCACAAACTATACCTTATCTCAGTCTTTTAGATAAGTTATCGAATTTCAGCCACTCAAATTCAACTCTTTCTGTTCACCATTTATAAATGCTAATATCACTCGTAAGTCATAATAACCTGTACAACGTATAAACCCGCGTCTACTTATTTTGTTATAAACCCGTTTTCTTAGAAATCCAACGCTCAAAAACACGCCACACTTACATTAAACTAATTTTAAAATACGTTCTTCATATCTTCAGCATTTATCCTGTGTTAAAATTAGTATCTCCATACTAATTTTAGTGTCTTTCTTTTAAGCTTCGAAGTTAAGTAAATATTTTAATTTAATTCTTACAACTATCTTGTAACTTTTAATTAAAGATGTTTACAGGTTACAACACTCTTTCCATAATTTTCAAATCAATAATGCATAAATCCTTCTTCTTTATTACTTGTAATTTTATCAAATAGTTGTATTTTATGGATATGTTTACTTGAGAATGTAAGTAAGGAATAAGGCTTAAATATCTTTTTGGTCCTCATTTTCGTAGTGTTTGTTGCGAATGGTCCTCATTATCACAAAATGTTTAAAATGATCCTCATTTTCGCAATTCGTGTTTTATTTGGTCCTTTTCTTGTAACGTCGTTTAAATCATTAACGGAGCATTGTACATGTGGCACGATTTGTATTAGGGTGTATTACTTGTACTGTACAGGTGGCTTAATTAGATATTTGGGGATAAATAAGTGAGCTAGGGTTTTGGTAGGGAATGTTTGGACAGTTGGTGAGTTTTGGCAATCTTGTTTCTCCATTCCCAATTGGTATTGCTGCAATCTTCTTCTTCCTGCAATCCCATTATATAGGTATGTTACGGTCCCAATCTTCTTCCTTTACCTCTGGTTGTAATCGTTGGAGGCAACCGTGTTGTATCACTTCGTGCACTATTGGTGGTTCAACGAGAAACGAATTAACCCCGATTTGTAGTTGCAGAGAGATGACTGCTTTGAGGATGGCAAGAACTCCAAAGAATATTGGTAGAAAATTTTGGGTACAATCTATTTTTATTTTTGTGTTAATAATAAATTGGTTTTAATTTTTGGTTTATTGATTTACAGAGTGGTGGTTCCAATAATGTGGGCTGCAACTTTTTCAAATGGTGGTGTTGATGAAAAGGATGTCATCATCATGACACAAATGAGGCAGATTAATGATTTGGAGAAGTCATTGAAGGTTGCTGAGAAGAGGCTGCAATTAGTAATAGGGTTCACTTGAGTTGTTATTGTATTATTCGTACTGTTATTGTGTGTAATCTTTTAAAGTCCAATCTGTTTTGTACTATTGTTAAATGAAGAAATGAATTAGTTTGATTATGTTGATATTAGTCCCAACATGTTCAAAATGACATCTTAATCTGAGCATTGAAGTAAGTGAAATTGATTTAAGTTTGGGAAAAATTAAATTGATATAAGTCTGGAAGAAGTTAAATTCATAACATTAATTCATCCTCATCAAAATGCACTACATCAATGTTTGGCAAAAGTGAAACTGAACGAAGTTTAAGGAAAGTCAAAATGCAGTACATCAATAATGAATTCTACATCAGAAATTCTAAAAAATAACTAAGACGTTTGTAGCTGCTATCATGACCTCCTCCTAATCTGTAATTTCATCATAAACAACTAAGATGGTTCTTCTGGTGTTGGTAGTGGTGTTGCTTGACTCTCCACTTCATTCCTTGGTAGTTGAGTTGTTTGAGTTTCAGCAGTTGGTGCATTCTCAGCAGTTTGGACATCTGGTGCAGTCTCAGCAGGTGTTGCAGTCTGCTCATCCACAGGCTTATCTGGGCAATTTTTCCTGTTATGTCCAATCTGACGGCATATGCTACATTTTTTTCTATGACCTCCTTTGCTGATTTGTGTGTTATCCTTTCTCAACTCCCACTCTTCCAGCCTTCTTTTTTTCTTGGGTCTTCCTGGTAAGATTCTCTTATGTGGTAGATGGACGTCAGGGTAGGGAGTTCTTTCCCATAAGACTTCACCATTGACTGGAAAGATGATGGATTGATATATTTCTTCATAGGTGGATCTCCTGAAACAGATTGGTATGAAGTCCTCAGCATTGACATTGATGAAATTCATTGCTGCAATAGCATGGCAGCAAGGGATAACAGTCAGAAGCCATTTCCTACAGCTGCAATGTTGAGCATCCATATTCACTATGTACTTATCTCCAACCATGGATATGTGCCTCACTTCAAATATCTTTTCTCCTGACCAACTGCAAATATCATTACACATATCAGTACACGAATAAGTTGATTGTGTTAAAAAAAGACAAAAACCTAACCTTGGGATCCAATATTTGGTTCACTCCTTTTCCTTATGTAGTCTGTCAAGGACCTTTGGGCAAATGTTTCCTTCAAAAGTTGTAACCTTTTTTCTCTTGGTGACCCACATTTCCATTAAATAAACTCTGATTTCCTCGAGCATGGTGATTATGGGTTTGCCTCTTGCATCCACTAAGACACTATTAAAAGCTTCACTCATATTGTTGACAATTGTGTCGCATATGGCTCGACCACTAAATCTAGACTTGGACCAGAACCTGCATAAATAATAACGTCAATATTGATATCAGGTATTTGTACATAAATCAGGTATTTGTATAGAAATAAGGTATTTGTACAGTAGAGATACCTTGGAGGTATAGCAATAAGGTATCTGTAAGCATCAATATTTAACTCTTTAATTGTTAACATCACTCTTTCCCAAACTGCTGGGTGTATGCTCCTAGCAGCCTTCCACATGAGTATCTTTAATTTTTAGCCAGAGAATCTTTTTCTTCTTTTTCTGAAATTTGCATATAGATGCCTCATGCAAAACCTGTGCTCAGTAGTGGGTAATAGGTCCTGAATGGCAGGCACTAATCCCTGTGCAATGATAAGATTATTAGTACTTACACATTAAACAAAA
>Ga0214543_1005327_pt1 | contig 23794 bp, 28 predicted proteins | sample CNSS2metaG_FD_160094 | JGI IMG/M metagenome (GOLD analysis project Ga0214543, IMG submission 160094) | Root nodule microbial communities from cowpea collected in UCLA plant growth center, Los Angeles, California, USA - CNSS2 | ecosystem: Host-associated > Plants > Roots > Nodule | place: USA... | reverse complement strand
CTTTTGCAGTCATCAAATTCAATGCATGTTCATAATTTGTTTTTCTCATTATCACCTCACACTCTATATCAGAATCACGAGGAATTAGGCAAATCTTTGCGTGGAATGAGAGCACCGTATGCCTTACTTCTCTTTCTTGATGCACAATACATCTCATGTATGCTTGAACCCATGGATAGATGTTACACAGCTGACGCTATTTTATGACAGCAATGTGTTTCAATGAAAGAACTTGTATCGAAAAGGATTGCCTCACCTTAAAACTTTTGACTAAATTTAACAACTGACTGAGTTTTTGTTTTTTTTCGTTGTTTTTTTTTTCAATATGTGTCATCAACCAAATATTTGTTTCTAAGTTATTCCCACGAACAAAATCTGACAGGCATTTTTCAATCAGTGTGGACTTTAATTAGCTTGTAACGTGGCCCGAGCTTAAGGGTGTTGAAAGAAATAGATATTAGAGGCCCAAATAAATTATTGGCTTTTACATTTTGTAACAAAGATCATTTACAAGGTTATCACCTCGACTAACATCTAGGGTCTAGAACTTTTAAAGTTCTCTTCATTCTCAACTTTTTCTTCTCAAATTTTTTTTCAGCCATTTAGATTTATTACTTTATGACTTTCTTTAATTACCAATTTTTTGGCTTTTTCTATTGAAATGCTTTTTCACTTAATTGAGTCCGTGTAATAGCCTTGTAATTCTTGACATGTTGATGATCCTTATTCAAGTGTATTTTGGGAAACAAATTATTTTTTGGCTCAAAGAGGGTATAATGGAAATATATTTTTAAATCATTTTTTGGATAAGAAAAAGATTGCCACACATCATTTGAAAACTTGACTGCCCCATTCTCTTTAGAGAGATAACTTAGTGACAAAAAATGGCATCAGACACATATCACTGTTTATTTTTATTTGCTTGTATAACTCTCTTTTTCTTCTCTCTCTCTCTCTCTTTTGCTTTTTTTTAACTCAGAACAACCTTTTTAGTCAAACAGGGCTATCAAAAATGTGCCCCAGCATATTATTTATATTCTCTTTTCTTTTAGCAAATCCTTTATCTTAGGGAAATCTTCATGAATTGGAGGATTCAAACAACATGAGTGTAAAATGCTTCAAAATAGGAAGTATTTGATCTACTACCCTCAATGCCACAAAACATCGACGAACCATATCTCCTCACTCTGATTAATTCTCTTCACTTTCTTTCGCCTCTTGTAGCGATGCACTGTATTTGCAACTACACAGTCAAACAATTTTGACTTGTGATCTTCTTTATTTATTTTGCTCACTTCCATGACATTCTTCAAGAACCACTTTGGGCTATACTAAATGACTTGTACTTCGTGATTCAAAACCTATGGTATTTTATTTCAAAAAGCTCAGTGTGATGACAAAAGACACTTACAAAAGAACGTAAAACAAAATTACAAAGAAATAACAATCCATACTTGACTTCAATAAAGCATAATACAATGAACCATAAGAACAATGTCAATATTTCCCAATCATTATCAAATCATTACGCATAGAACTTCTTTACTGCATCTGAGTTGACAGGTAGATGTAACTCTTCCCCATCCATTTTTGTGATAACTAGCGCACCACCTAAAAATGCCTTCTTCACTACGTATGGGCCTTCATAATTTGGAGTCCATTTCCCTCTGTGGTCTTTTTGTATAGGCAAAATCTTTTTCAAGACTAGATAACCTTCATGAAACTCTCTTGGACGAACCTTTTTATCAAATGCCCTTTTCATCCTTCTCTGATACAATTGTCCACGACAAGCTGTTGTTAACCTTTTTTCTTCAATCAATTAAGTTGGTCAAATCTAGCTTGTAACCATTCTGCTTTTTCTAACTGAGTTTCCATTAGTACCCTCAGAGATGGGATTTCTACTTCAAAAGGAACCACCACTTCCATCCCATATACCAAAGAGAAAGGTGTTGCAGCAGTTGAGGTCCGTATCGATGTACGATATCCGTGTAGGGCAAAGGGAAGCATTTCATGCCAATCTTTATATGTAATCACCATTTTCTGCAAAATCTTCTTCATATTCTTATTAGCAGCTTCAACGACCCCATTCATTTTCGGGCAATAAGGAGACGAATTGTGATCTTAGATTTTGAATTCTTCACATAGCTCTTTCATCATTTGATTATTCATATTAGTTACATTATCAGTGATAATTTTATTAGGTAGCCCATATCGATATATCAACTCCTTTTTTATAAACTTTACTACCACTTTTCTGGTCACATTAGCGTCAGAAGTTGCTTTCACCCATTTGGTGAAATAGTCAATTGCAACCAGAATGAAATGATGTCCATTTGACGCCTTCGGTTCTATGGTTCCAATAACATCTATTCCCCACATCGCAAATGGCCATGGTGCATATAGAAGATTTAAGGTTGTAGGAGCTATATTAATGTTATATGCATAGGTCTGACATTTTTAACATTTTTTCACATGCATGTAACAGTCATTCTCCATAGTCAACCAAAAATAACCATCTCTCAAAATATTTTTAGCCATAGAGTGCCCATTCATATGTGTACCGAAAGCTCCTTCATGAATTTCTTTTAATATCAACCCTGCTTCTCTTGAATCAACGTATCTAAGGAGTACCATGTCATGATTTCTTTTATATAAGACATCTCCATTTAGAATAAAACTTGAAGCTAACCTTCTTAGGGTTCTTTTATCATTCTCAGAAGTTGTTTTAGGATATTCTCGAGTCTTAAGATAACGCTTTACATCAAAATATCAAGGCTTACCATCTAATTCTTCTTCCACTAAATAACAGTATGTTGGTTGTTCATAACTCCTCATCTTGATCATGGGCATTTCCTCATCTTGACTAATTTCAAACATTGACGACAAGGTGGCGAAAGCATAAGCTAATTGGTTATCTTCTCGTGGAATGTGATGGAACTCAATGGAATCGAAATGCTTTATCAATCCTTTAATGTATGATTGATAAGGGATTAAGTTTTGGTCTCTAGTCTCCCATTCCCCTTTTAACTGATGAACCACCAATGCCAAGTCACCATACACCTCCAACACCTTCACCTTCGACTCGATAGCTGCCAAAATACCCATGGCGCATGCTTCATATTCTGCAACATTGTTGGTACAACTAAAGCACAATCTTGCTGTCATTGAAATGTAATGATTCTCTGGCGAGATGAGCACTGCCCCTATTCCATGTCCAAGTGCATTGGATGCTCCATCAAACAGTAATATCCAAGCCTTTTCATCATGGCTACCCTCCTTTTCACCAAATAGGGCAAGAATGTCCTCATCTGGGAATTCATGTTGCATAGACTGATAATCTTCAATGGGTTGTTGAGCCAGATATTCTACTAAAGCGCTTCCCTTAACGGCTTTTTAAGTCATGTAGACTATATAATATTCTGATAACAACATTTTCCACCGAGCCAATCTACTGGTAAGAGCAAGCTTTTCGAAAATATACTTAATTGGGTCGATCTTGGATATTAGCCAAGTAGTGTGACTCAACATATATTGGCGTAAACTATGTGTTGCCCATGTTAATGCACAACAAGTTCGTTCTAACATAGAATATCTTTGTTCACAACCTGTAAACCTTTTACTCAAATAATAAATGGCATGCTCTTTCTTCCCTGTCTCATCATGCTGCCCTAAAACACAACCCATTGATTCATCTAACACAATTAAATATAAAATGAGTGCCTCCCTGATACTGGCAGACGTAGTACGAGAGGATCCTGCAAATACTGTTTCATTTTATCGAAGGCTGCCTGGCAATCTTCATTCCATTCCACAACTTGATTCTTACGCAACAATCTAAATATTGGCTCACAGGTAGAGGTTAATTGGGATATGAATCTAGCAATGTAGTTCAGTCTGCCTAAAAACCCTCGCACCTCTTTTTTAGTATTAGAAGCTGACATTTCCATTATTGCTCGCACCTTATCTGCGTCAACCTCAATACCTTTTTCACTGACAATAAAACCTAACAATTTTCCTAACTTTACACCAAAGGTACATTTAACTGGATTCAATCTGAGTTTAAACTTTCTTAACCTTTCAAACAATTTTCCTAAATTAACGATGTGATCATTTTCCGATTCAAATTTAGCAATCATATCATCCACATAAACCTCGATTTCTTTATGCATCATATCATGAAAAAGAGTCGTCATCGCTCTTTGATAAGTTGCCCCAACATTTTTAAGTCCAAATGGCATTACTTTGTAACAAAATGTTCCCCAAAGCGTAATAAAGGTGGGTTTCTCCATATCTTCTGGTGCCATCTTAATCTGATTATACCTGGAGAATCCATCGATGAAAGAGAACAATGAAAATCTAGCAGTGTTATCCACCAAGATGTCACTATGTGGCAGTGGGAAATTATCCTTAGGGCTAGCTCGATTCAAGTCCCTATAATCAACACACATTCGAACTTTACCATCCTTTTTTAGCACAGGGACAATGTTAGCCACCCATTGAGGATATTTTGCTACCGCCAAAAACCCTGCATCAAATTGCTTCTTCACTTCTTCTTTAATCTCTAGTGACATTTCAGGTTTCATTCGTCTTAATTTTTGTTTAACTGGGGGACATTCTTCTTTAAGTGGAAGTTTATGTTGCACTATATTAGTATCCAATCCAGGCATATCCTGGTATGACCAAGCAAACACATCTCTGAACTCTTTCAACAAATCACATAATTTTCCTCATACCTCCTTTCTCATGTTGTTACCAATTTTAACCTCTTTTCTCTCATCTTCATCCCCTAGATTAAGTATTTCAATGGTTTCTTGATAGGGTTTTATTTCTCGGTCTTCTTGTTTCACTAACCTTAACAACTCAGAAGAAGGTTCCCAATCTTCTTCATGATCATCATCCATATTATCGATAAGGTGCTCAAAATTGGGAATATTGACATCATTATTTTCAAAACATTCATTGTCATATATGCATTATTTGGATATATAAAAGAAAATAAATAGACAAACAAAGTATGTAGTGAAAGCAAACATAACTGAAAATCACATTAACTGAAAACGAAAAGATAGATCCAGTCCATAAAGACATCCTAGAATGTTTTGGAGAAAAACAAAAAAGAAAAACAAGCATTACATTTGCTTGAACTTAAACACCACGGGTAAATTCATGATTTTCCAATTATTGATCTGCATGTCGGGAGGACAAGGCTGCACCAAATTGGAACTTCCTTCCCCAGATTCATCTTCAACGACTGCCACTTGACTAGCATTGATCCATCCAGCACTACGAAAGCTCTTCTTTAAGTCACAAATAGAGATCTTTCCTACCCTCGGCTCCCGACCCTGCAAGCGAGCTAAGCTTCGTTCTTTCTTTTCCTCCATTAGTCTTCTTTTGTCCTCCTTAGTAGGCCTGTACCCCAGGTCGTATCTATTCTTGTTCTCAACAATTTTCAATGGAAATATTGGTCCCTGTCCGACTTTTCCTAGGCCTTTTCCATATTCATAACCTTCTCTCAACATAACCCTTGCCATCATCAGAGAGGCACATGAAAAATATGGCTTTATTTGAAATGGTTCAACATATGTATTCCCCACAATTTCTAGAGCTTGAAGAGCTGTCTCAAGAGCTTCCTCTGTTGTTTCAATATATCGAGCAGATGAAGGACCACTCACCAGAAAATTTTCCTCTCCTGAAACTGTTACCAACTTATCCCCCATTACATACTTCAACTTTTGATGCAAAGTGGAAGGCACCACCCCTACAGAATGAATCCAAGGTCTACCAAGTAAACAACTATGTGCCGATAAGATGTCCATTACTTGAAAAGTTATTTGAAATAGACACGGACCAACTTGAACTGGCAACTCTACTTATCCCATCACCTCTCTTTTGCTACCATCAAAAGCTCTCACAATCATTATACTTGACTTCATAGGGAATTTATCACGTGATAACTTCTCTAGTGTCACCTAGGCATCACATTTAAGAAGAACCATTATCAATCAACACATAAGTTATAACATGGTCGAGACATTTAACAGATACATGAAGAGCTTTATTGTGTCCTCTTCCTTCAACAGGTATCTCATCAGCCGAAAAAGTAAGGAAATCATTAATGGTAATATTATTAACAATCCCTTCGAATTTTTCCAACAAAATATTTTTCTCAACATGCGCCCCACTCATTATTTTCATTAGCAACTTTCGGTGAGCTGTCGAATGCATGAGAATATCCAAAAGCGAAATACGAGCTGACATATGATTTAACTGCTCCACCACCTTGTATTCGCTTTGTTGTATGAATTTCAAGAATTCACAAGCCTCTTCATCTGATATTTCTTTTTGTTTATCCTTTCCGCAGTCTTCTTGAACTTGTATCATCTTTTCTCTTAATATCTCTTTTGCTTTTTCAAATCCATCATTTACTTTATTTCTTTGGCATCCTTCCTTCCTTAAATCTGGTGGTGTAAAGAAACGACCACTCCTTGTTATCCCACGAAGACCTGATATATTTTCAACAATTGCACCTTCATGCACAAAAGTGTTTTAAACTTTTTGTCCTTCACCTAAAGGTTCCATGAGAGAAGGTGCAGGTCTAGTGAAATGAATCACTAAAGGTTCTGGCGTTTTTAAATTGGATTGTTCATCAGTTTATGCCAATACCTCTTCATCCCTCTTTCCATGAAAAACTTGCAGAAAATGCTTATCAACTAGATTTTGCAACTCTAGCTTGAACTCCACACAATCATTAATATAATGTTCGACACCCGGATGGAATGCACATGCATTAACGGATCATATTCACCTTTTACTAGCCCCTTGTCCAATAGTGTTTCAAGGATGAATTTCATAGAGCTCCGAATTTCACTCACTTTTCTTACCAACCTCTACTCCCTTACCTCAATAGAATTTGTTGAAGTCTTCTCATGCCCCGACAAAGGGTTATTTTCAATACTAGGTTTATCTTCTTTGAATGTCAACCACTCTGAATCAATTAAAGACTGTACCTTATAATTGAGAGGAAAACACCTTTCTGTCGAATGTCCCTTTGCCATGGTAGCCACATGTAGCGTTTAGATCATAACTCTTGGAAAAAGGAGGTTGTTGTGGCTTCATTGGGCAAATTGCAACAAAAGATTTACGAAGAAAAATCGGTAACAACTCTGTGTATGTCATAGGAATGAGAGTAAAATGAATAAACTTCCTCTCCCTTCTTGTATTGGTATTTTGACCCGGGTTCTCACTATCACTAGCAGTCGCTTTCTGAGGTTGCAACTGATTGTTTGAAACAGGTTGTATTTGGTAATTAACAGGTGTACGGTTATCCCACGCGGATGTGGGAGGAACTTCAACTTCTTTTTTCTTACTTTGATTGAAACCTGGTTTTTTGGTATTTGCAGCCGCGGGCAGGCCATATGCAATTTTACCATTTTTTATCCCAGTCTCAATCCTTTCACCAATGATGATGATGTCTGCTAAATTAGAAGATATATTCCAATTCTGAATCATATGCTCATAAAATGGAGGTTGTAGTGTATTCACAAACATTGTAACCATCTCCTTATCATATAGAGGTGCCTCAACCTAGGTAGCTATCACTCTCCAACGCTGGGCATATTCTTTGAAAGTTTCATTTTTCTTCATTGTCATATTTTGCAATTGTATCCTGTCTGGTGTTGTATCCATATTACATTTATATTGCTTTATAAAAACATCAGCTAGATCCATCCAAGAATGAATATGAGTCGGCTCAAGATGCATATACCAATTCAGCGCTGCCCAAGCTAGGCTATCTTGGAAAAAATGGATAAACAATTTCTCATCATGAGTATGGCCAGCCATCTTTCGACAATACATTGTTATATGGCTCTTTGGGCACGTAGTCCCTCTATATTTCTCAAACTCAGGCACTTTGAACTTAGGGGGTATCACCATGCCAGGGACCAAAGATAAGCCTATAGCATCACCGAATCCATAACTTTTATTCCTTTCAAAAGCCTGTAGTCTCTCCTCCAATATCTCTAACTTTCCCTTGTTATTTTCAATCGATGAAATCACCTGAGCTAGTGTCTTTTCTTGTAAACCTACACCTACAGTCGAAACATGTGGTGGAATCGATACATTAGGATCTGTATAGGTTGTGATTACAACCAAACCATCCTAGTTGACACTTGGAACTGCTCATTAAGTAATGAAACATGTATGCTTGTATTACCACCAGAAAACAGATTCTTAACTTGCTCTACATACTCTGCCATTGAAGGTGTGTAACCCGGGGGTAAGCCATAAGGTGGAAAAGCATGAGATGATGTCCCTTGACTTACTTGATGATGTGGTGGGTAAACCGGAGGTCCACTTGATACATGAGGATGAAAGTGTGGAGGGTAGGAAGTACCACCGTCAACTGCTGAACTTTCTCCTGAACTCTTCATAGCCCTCAATGCCTCCAAGATCTAACCCACTTGATCCTTTATTTGGCTGATTTCACCCTTCACTTGGCTAATTTTTTCATTCACTTCCTCGTGCGCATTTTCCCAATCCTCCATTGTTTTAGAATTTGCCCGAGTTTCATAAGGGTGTCTCAAAAATTTTGCCGTATTCACTTACTGTCACTCTTCTGTTTAATTCAAATGAAATAAGAAGTGCAAAAAAGGAAAAGAAAAGACAATTGCAAATGCAAATATTCTAGCTAGAAACTATAAAGCTATGCGAATAACATTGTGAGTAATAATGGAAATCAACATGGAATGAAGTAGTCGATTCATCAGAAAATCCACAATGTTCAGAAGTTCATAACAATAAGAAAAATAAAGAAAGCATAAACATCAACTTCGAGCTCTAGCCACTATATTCTTCATTTCCCCTACTAGCTTCCTGCAATAACCGAGGAAATCTTCAATTGCTTTTGGTGGATTGAATATAGGCATTGCAATCTTAGCATCAGTTAACATCTTGGGTACATCTTCAATTGCTCCGTTAGCTATAGCTACTAACTTTGAAAAACATCCTCTCCAATACTCTGCATCTCCCTTTAACTCAGCACATTCAGTTATCAATCTCTGGTTTTCCTCCTCTGACTATGCCCGGTACCAACTCTCTTCAGCCACTTTTGCTTCATAAGCCAATACTGTATCCTTCATCTATCTCTCAAACTCTATGTTCTTGTACTGTATGTCATTTTCTAAATCTGCTTTATACCAACGCTCTTCTTCTAGCTTTGCCTCATAAGCTGCTGTCATTTTTTCTGTCTGTTGCTCCCTCTCCTTAATCCTAACCTGTGCATTTCGCAGCTTGTTTAATGCCTCCTTTCCGTCTCTTGCCAATTCTTCACATAATGAAATTTTCTCACATTCATACAATGCCACCGCTTTCTTCTCTTTGCCTCTCAAAGCTAGCTCTTTGTTAGCTGCCTCGAGATCCTGTTGTACTCTGAAGTGATGGTTTCCTTCCTCTCTCTGTTTCTTTATTAATACATCACAAGTTTTGATCATGGCTTCATTGTCATGTTTGAGATTTATATATTCATGGTGAGCTTTCTGAAGATCATTAACAAGCTTAACATTTTTCTGCTTCATCTTTTCTATTTCTTCCTTAAGGGTTTTTACTTCCTCACTCTCCACAGTTTGTTGTTCTGGCATGAAGGCAACTGGTTTGAACGGTAGCCTCACCACTTTAACCCTATCCATTACCCATTGCTGATAAGACGTCTTCTCATTTATTACCCATGGCCTAGAGTCTTTTTCTGCACGCACCACACTGCCCCAAGCACTTCTAATCCGTCGGAGTAAATCATTAGATATCTCTTCTTCATAGAAATTCCACACTGCAACTAAAGATTTTGGATTTAGTGCACCTTTTATAGAATATGTAAGATCCAGGAAAAATTAAATAGTTAATTAAATAATTATTTAATTAAATGTGGGTAAAGAGAACCTTTAAGGTAAATGTAGAATGTTATGGTGTGGAAAAGTATTAACTCAAATGGTTGAGAGTACTTTGTTTGTGTGCTAGGACATGGGTTTGAGTCCTATGTGTGATATTTTTGGGTGTTATTAATTTAGTATTATTTTTAATATATCTATTGATTATGTTGTAGAATGTGATAATGCATAAATCATAGAAGTTAGCATGAAATATGATATGGTATGATGGTTTGGTATTGATTTGGTAGGTGCATGGGTGTGGGTTCAAACCTTGGAGGACCCAAATGAAACTTTATTTTTGCTATTTTTAGTCTTGTCTTGAATTTGAAGGGTTAAAGGAAACCCTAGTAGACTTAGCAGTCAAGGATGGCTGAAAAGACAAGAGATATCCAACAATTGAATGATAATTAACATTACCATTAACCCATTTTATTTAGTTTTTCGTTTTGGTAGATTAAGGGGGTAATTAAGAGAGTTAAATTGGAGAGGGAGAGAAGAATTAGAGAGGGAGAAGGACCTGGAATTGTTAGAAAAACATTTGGGCAGAGACATACTGCAGAGTAAAATTGGAATTGAAAGCCATTTTTGCAGAAGGACCAAAGGAGAGGAGAGTTTGGTTGAAGGACATCTCTTCAAATTCGAAATTGGGGCAAAGATATCAGGTTAGGGGAGTTCCTTACATTGATTTTATTTTGGTGATGATAGACTGTGCCTTGTATGGATGAAATCGCATGTGTTCCCTTTTATTTTGTGTTATTTTTCGTAGTTTCTTGAGTTTTACCCAGAAACCGCCTGGCGGCGTTAAAGGCTCGCTAGGCGACTCATACCATTAGAGCCCAAAACTGGGTTTTTCTACATGCACCGCCTGACGGCTATGGGCTGTCCGCCAGGTGCTACGAATTGGTTGGTCCAATTCTTGCGGGTTTTGGGTACTCCGTGATGATGGAATGTTTAGGGTTTATTTGAATGAGATGTATACGTGTAATTACCTGTAATTGTTTATTGTTGGAATATTGCATGAATTACATCTGAAATTGAGTCTTAGAATGGTGATTGCGTGCGTGTCAGGGTCCAAGTTGCATGCGTCAGGCGCACGATGGGCAAGGAATAATTGTATTCTCGTTGGCTGCTATTGGGCGAGGAGTCCATAGTATGGTGATTGCGTGCGTGCCAGGGTCCAAGTTGAGATGACTTGGATGTTTTACTACAGACGAGGAGTCTGTAGGGCAGGACTATGAGCGAGATAGGCTCATAGGGTTGGACCACAAATGAGTTAGTTTCGTGGAAGCACGGAAAAGTCCCAAGACCTAGTTTCATGCATATGACTCATGAAGGAATATGTAATCAGGGGTGGATAATTTGTAATTAACACATATCAGTAAATTTTATTGGGATGGGTATCATATTAATTTGTATTTATATATGCATAGCTCACCCTATCTGTATGTGTGTGGCGATGATCGGATGATTTATTATTCGCGAGCAGATGATTTAACAGGTGAGCCAGGAGACGCTTGAGACTGGAGTGCGAGATCATATGGGCTTTTGAAGACTTGATATTTTGATGTTTTTATGTTTTGAACATTAGCCATTTTGGGCTTTTATAGTTGTAATAACTTTGACTGCGAACATTTACAATGTATTAAACTTTGCGATTTTGATTTTCCCGCGTTTTGGGAACATGTGTTTATAAATGAGGAATTACCGATATTATCATATTTATTTCCTTTTATTTAATTGTTTATGTTATTTTCAAAGTAATATTCCTTAGGGATGTTACAGAATACCCAAATTGTCTTTGTGCTAATATCGGATTATAATTAACACAATATTTGGTTCCTATAAGAGGTACATTTGGGTACTCCCCACAATTCATGATATGTGATCTCTGCTACCAGGATACCTCTCGTTTGATTATTCCATTATGTAATTTAGCAAAAAAACACACCCATTCTTGTGCTCCTTTAGTTGTTGGCTTGTAATTTGGACTGACATGAGAAGTAAACCATTTATATAATACTAGCACGCAACATGACAACTTCTTCTTCTTAGATTCATAACACATATTCAAATTTCCATAAACATTAGCTAAAATTGTTGTGACTGGGTTTTCTGCATTGATCTTATATGCTATGAAAACATTGATGGCTAGGAGATCAACAAAGTTATCGATGCTTGGGAAAATCATGACACCATAAAGAATGAGCGTCATTACGTCCATGAAGGTTTCCCCCATGTCTTTATCAGCCAATTGGCGTAGATGCCCCTCTAGAAACCCTTGAGGAATGTCTTTGACGGTTCCCTTTGTAATCATTTTGTCTTCTAACTTTGCAGGGTGTATTTTCAAGATTCCTGCTAGTGTCGAAACAAATGTATTTTGCGTTGTATACTTGTAAGGAATCTTGCATTCTAATGGTAGATCTACAAAATCCCCAAATTCCTCTACTGTTGGCACTAATTGAAAATCCTTGAAGGTGAAGCACCGGAGCGGCGAATCATAGTATTGGACCAAAGCAGTAATAGTTGGAACCTGAGTATCAATCTCTAGAAGATTCAATAAATTCCCATACTTCCTTCGAAAACTATTCCTCTGGATTGTCTTCATCTTCCCCACCAACTCTCGAAGATAAGTCAAGTTTCCTTCCTTTGCTCTAATGGACTGCTTCTTTTTTAGTGACTCTGAACCAGAATGCTCTCAAACTCTAGATTCCCTATTAATTTCCATTTCTTCTCCAAGGAAATGACCTAGAATGACTACAATGAAAATGTACAAGAAAAAGAAAAAATTACAAACTACATAATGCTATGAATAATTTACATAACTTATTACAACCCAAAGAGAAAATCACAAAGAAAGAAATACAAATAAAAATAAAAGACAAAATAGGAATAATAGGAATACACATCTCCCTTTTGTGCCTTATAAGGTTTAAGCGCGTCATAGGGTTAAGGTAGGTATATGTGCTCAGCAGGATAGTCTCTTATTTCCTAAGGATAAAAGGTCACTAGAGTTATAGCCCACTTCACGACATTTCTCACCTCAGTTGGTAAACAACACGATGTAAGAGTATCTAATGAAGCAAACAGACTTTAGCTAGGGTTCTCACAATGACCACTTGGGAAGTACATCCACTGTGGCACTGCTACACAATCCCCTTCTAATTTTAAGCTACTCAGACCCGGGTATAGGGCCGCACTCATGTCATGTACAAAATATAAGGTAAGTGTGTGAAGGGAGAAAAAACAGCAAACCTAAACCCCCACCTGCAAAATAGATCCATACAAAAAACATATTTTCTACCCTAAGGTTCAATATCCATAAATATGTCATACACCAACAAGAATATATAATATACATAAATCGAGAAGGGAAAAACAAAACATCTAAATTAAACACATCGCTTTTGCATATTCAATTAAATAGGCTTGACTATCTGGTGTCCCTAGTAAAGTCGCCTTCTGTCGCAACCTAAATCGCGATGGGACTACGAACTAAAACAGAATGGATTTGGAAAAAGAGATTTCAAATCGCCACCATAATTTATTTTGGAAAACTATGAAAAACAATAAAAATAAAATAAAGTCTGCGAAAACCAAATATAGGGTCCGGGAGTCGATTACGCGTAGGGAAGGTATTAGAACCCTACAGTACCCGCCCAAAGGCGGTACCTTTAATTAAATTTGCAAAAGAGATGTGTTTATTTTAAATATTTATTTTTCCCATAAAGTAAGAACATAAATTGAACAAATATATTTATATTTTTGAGTGAAAAGGACCCGACAAGGATTTAACCTTGGTCCTACGTATTCTCATTAAAATGAGAAATCAGGGCTACGTAGTTCTTTATAAAATTGTTTGATTAAATGATTTAATTTATGAAAGTAATCTTTTCACATATTTGAAAAGGAGTGTCGTGCGACGCGAGCGGCCGATTAGACACCAAACACATATTTTATAACTTATTTATTGAAAAAGAGAGTGTCGTGTGACGCGAGCAGTCAATTGGACACCAAAAACAATTTCTAATATTTTTTGCATTTTAAAAGAAAGTGTCATACGACGCAGGTGGCCGATTAGACACCAAATTTTTTTTTTATATTTTTTTATTTTAAAAAGTAATTTCATGTGACGCGAACGGTCAATTAGACACTAAAAGAAAAATAAAAAAAAAATAATTTTACATTTTTATTTATTCTTATTTTTATCATTTTTGAAAATTATTTTAATTTTTTATTTCAATTTAAAATATCTTTATTATTTTTGAAAATAATATGATTGAAATGTGATAATTAATTAAAACAGATGAATGAGAAAAAACAAAAAAGATACACGAAAACGTGGTGCATAAAGAGAAACGCAAGGTGCATAAAGTAAACGTGGGGTGCATTAAAGTAAAATGCAGGGTGCATTAAAGTAAATGCATCTTATCTTAAGAAGAAAATAAAGGAGTGGGGTGTGTGCTTAGTGAAAAGGCAGGTACATAAATAAATAAATAAAAATCCAATATTAAAAGCAGGGGTGCGCAAACTGAAATATGGAGGTACGTGAAGAAAAAACTTAAACTTGCTAACCTTAACAAAAACAGAGGTGGTGCGTGAATAAATTATGGTGGTGTATGAAACAAAAACTTAAACCTACTAACCTTTATAAAAATAGAAGTGGTGCATGAAGCAAAAACTTAAACCTGTTAACCTTAATAAAAAATAGAGGTGGTGCGTGAATGAATTTTGGCAGTGCATGAAGCAAAACTTAAACCTGCTAACCTTAATAAAAGAAGAGGGGGTGGTGCGCGAATGAATTGTGGTAATGCATGAAGAAAAAATTTAAAAACCCTAAAGCTATATCAAAACGCAGCAACTGAACCTTAACCCTTAAACCTACTTCGTCTCCTTCCTTCCACAAATGGCCACCACACAAACACCATGATTGCTCCTGCTCGAGACCCACAAGCAAACCATGATTCCAATAACGGCAGAAACCCCTAATGCCGTCAACGACGTCACCAACACTAACACCTTCTCACATCGCATCATCCTGGAATTCAACACTAGTTCAACCGTGGCTCACCATCTCTCTTGTCGCGACCACCACAACAACGCCGGGGACCACCGCGAGCTAACACACTAGCATTATACACTACCAAAGTCGACACCAGCATTATACACTTCCCGAAATGACAATGTTCACTGTCGGATTCTTATTTGCCAATGGCAAATCCACTCCTATCTATTTCATTGTTAATTGGTTTGCATTGTAAAAATAAAACAGAGAAGTGTTTTTGTGACATGAAATTCGTTTCAATTGTTTTTACCAGCATACAATCAACAACCAAGAGCCTCAACTCAGAACATCATACAACATTAAAAAGGTTTGAAGATAGAAAAATGCATACCTATTTTGCAACTCTGTTTTTGATTCCAAAATGTTGTTGGTTTACCAATTGGTTCTCTTTTGTTGCAATTCCGAATTCAATCATTGAATGAAAATTGTTGCATAGTCGTGGTGCCAAAAGATGCAGAGGGTGTTTGATGATGGATTAACGTGTGAGAGGTAACCTCCTGGTGTTTGTGCCAACTTAATTAGCAGATGGGGTGAGCAACAATTGGAGGAAGTTGAGATAGAAGAAGAAAAATTGTTCCCTCCAATCTTGCGGACAGTTTTTATTTTCAATTTTAATTTTTAATTTTAATTTTCTGAATTTATTAATTAATTAAAAACGAAAATATATATTTTTTATTATATAAAAAACAAAAAGATTATTTTACTTAACGCTTAAAAAAACATAAATTAAAAACTTTTATTAATTAATTTTTATTATTATTTTTTTAACAATTTATTTTTTTATCCTTTTTTATGTAACACTTATTTTTGAATATATATTATTTTATTTTACTTTATTATTTTATTTTATTTATTTCTTTTTATTATTATTAATATTATTCTTTTATTTTTAAATTTTTATTTATTCATTTTTTTTATTTTTAAAACAATGTTATTTGCCTAGATGAAATTAAGTGTTGACAGAATGCAAGTAAAGTGGGATCTTAAGTTCTCTCCCAAAAATGTTAGAATCCCAATGAACCTACATCGGCTTATCATTTATGGTTTTAGTAAGTTTTAATAATGCACCAAGAGGATCGTCCAAAGAGAGAGGAATCTTCTTTGGGGTAGGATTTTCCTATATCGAAGCAATTTCAGTTAAAATGGATTATAATTTAAGGTTGAATATAATAAACATGTAAACATAAAAATTTAGTTTATGGTGGGTTTGAGAGTCTGTACTAGGGTGTTAGAATCAACCAAATCTCTAGTCTAGGCGAGGAAACATTGGAATGCATGTGCCATAGTATATACCTCATGTGTTAGCACAAGAACTAAAGAAAACAGCACGAGAACCTCCTCTACTATGACCTTAACCTCATCCTCTGATAACTTCATGCCATGAAGAATTGTGCCTGCCTCAAATATTTCTCCACGAGCTAACTTCCACTTTTCATGACAGGATGGTGGTGAAGGAGGCTCAATATCTTCACCCTCAGAAGGTGGAGGCCTAAATTTTTTCTTTTCTGACATTATCTTCTCTTTAAGTTTCCTATACCCACCACGAGACAATATGCGCGGGTTTTTATTTTGAGCAATTATACTTTGAGCCTTTTTTCTCTTTTCTTGTAACATATAAAACCCACTTTATGAATTAGTTGAAATTGTATAGAATTATCAATTGAGAAAATGATGACTTCAAATAAACATATTTGTCATCCCTCAGATGTTTGAAGCTCAAGAAACTAGCGTCAAGTGTCTTCATCAATCCATGTGTATTTCAGTAATTAATTTTCATTCTTTTTAGATCTAAATACATACCTAGATGTCAACTTGGTCTTAAAACCACAGAATTTCTCAATCATTGTTGACAAACATTTGTGTTTAAGCATCGCCACATTTGGAATATCAAATGTTAGCTATAATAAAAAAAAATCATCATTAATATTTAACATATCATAAATAAAATCAAACTAGAAGTTTAATAACATTAATATTAGTTACCAATAAATCATGCCATATCATGTTCCGATCAACTTCAGTGACATGATCAAAAGATGGAGTAAGGATTGATATTCTCTCTCATGCCAACATTCCTAAATAGCTTTTGAAGACGTCTGCATAAGGACCTATAGGGACTCTAGTGTCGATGTCAATAAGTAACATATAAAATCACATATAGAACATTATTTAACAAAACTCGTAAATTTTAACAAGAACATGAAATTCATACATAAAGTTATTGATTGGTCTTATGTATATTCCTTTATCGTGATCTTCTTGAATTGCATGTACATCATCAACTAGAGGGACTTCATCAACATTTATTGTTATTCTAAATGGGTGGGTGTCAGCAATATTAAGATTACTCAAATTCTCTTCATTAGGATCAGTTTGTTTTTTTTTTTCATGAAGAGCGCAAACCAATGTTCAAACGTAGGATCTTTAACATAGAAAACCTGAGATGCTTGTTGTGCTATGATAAATGGCTCGTCTCGATAACCTACCTTTTGAAAATCAATTAGAGTCATTCCTCATTCATCCATTTTGACACCACTCTTATTGTAAACCCACTTATATTTGAAAAGTGGAATAGTAAACATGGTATAATCAACCCCCCATATCTCTTGTATTAAACCATAGTATGTCATTGATCAAAGTACAGGATTTTGATCTTTATATGTAGAAAATTATAGCGACTCCGCTTCAAGACTAACTCCACTATTTTGTATTGTGCTTTTATCATCCAAAGACTTCGTATAGAATGTGTAATTATTAATTTCATAACTTGTACAATAGATGACATCAAATTTTAACCCATTCGCTAACCACATCAAAGTGTCAGAAGATTGTGAATCTTTCAAAACCTCAAATTTAAACCAAAGCATGAATGTTCTGTTATGCTCCATCAAATGTCATTTCTCTTATTGTCTTGGATTGTTATCTTTCACAAAGTCTTTATGTGCAGATAAGTAAGGGATGACCCCATTTGTGTTGTTCAATGTGTATAGGCGTGCTTGCAACAACTCTTCACGATCTTTGTTAACGACATTCACACCTCCTTAGATGTTGTTACTTATAGAACACATGTTCAACCATGATCTCTAAGGAAATCTTATCGGTTTTGCTTTTATCATGTAATCTGAACAAAACTCGACACTTTCTTAAGCAATATACCTTTCGATCATTGAAGCTTCTGGACAATATTGATTTTTCACATACCATTTCAAAATCTTCATGTAACGTTCAATGGGATACAACTATCTTAAGTATACTGGTCCACAAAACTTGATTTATCTTACCAAATGAACAAGTAAATGTACCATGATGTCAAAAAATGATGGAGGGAAAAACATCTCCAGCTGACACAAGATGATAACAATCTCGGCTTGAAGTTCATTTTAAAGGATCAATGACTTTGCTACAAATTGAAGAGAAAAATGCACACAAATGCGTTATAGTTTGTTTAACATTTTTGGGTAAAATTCCACGAATAGCTACATGTAACAATTTTTGCATTAAGATGTGACAATCATGAGACTTTAGGCCAACAAGCTTCAAGTCTTGCATGACACTAAACTCTGAATATTTGAAGAGTATTCTTGAGGTACCCTAACACTCTTTAAACATAAGCAAAAACTTATCTTCTCTTGTCTGGACATAGTGTAACATGCAGGGGCAAATAAGTACGCTTACCAACCTCCCTTGGTGCCAAGTCTTCTCGAATCTTCATTTCAACCAAATTCAAACGTGCATTTACTTTGTCTTTTGTCTTCCCTTGAATGTTAAGTAATGTACCAATCAAGCTATCACATATATTCTTCTCTACATGCATGACATCTATGCAATGCCTAACTTGTAACTTTGACCAATATGGAAGATCAGAGAATATTGATTTTTTCTTCCAAGGGCTCGATGCAGATGACTTCCTGGATGTTTTCCCAAATACATGATGTACTTTATTAACTTTTTCATGAATTTGAAGGCTAGTAGATGGAATTGGTGCTTCGTCGTTCTCTTGATGCCCATTGAATGCTTTCTTTAACCTTCAATAAGGATGATTAACTTGTAAAAACCTTCGATGGAGTAGATACACAATCTTTCTTCTGTTTTTCAATTGATGAGATATAGTTTTTTCTTCATATATAGGACATGTTTTATGACCCTTGACATTGTAACCTGGCAAAATAACATTGCATGCATCATAAAAGTTTCAAAAGCAACAACATCAAATACTTCAACCTCATCAACCTACATCAACTTCAAGTCTTCAACTAGTGGATTGAGATATACATTTATGTCATTTCCAAGCTGCTTTGGACCAGATATCATCATAGACAACATCATGTATTTCCTCTTCATGCAGAGTCCAGGAGATAAGTTCTAAATAAATAATATAAAAGGCAACAACTATGGTTGTACTTAAATTACCAAATGGATTCATTCCATTGGTAGCTAAGCCAAACCAAACATTTCAACATTTTTGACCAAACTTGGGAAATCCTGATCAATATTTTTCCATTACATTGAATCAGTTGGATGACGAAACAGCCGTCACATCTTCTCTCAGTTGCATGTCATCTAAGGTTTATAGCATTTTTAGGATTTGCAAACAAACACTTAAGCATGGGCGATTAAAAGGTACCAAACTACTTTCAAAGTAGATCCTTCCTTTTCTATTTGACCATTATCTTCACTGTTTCTTTTCTGCTTGTACCATGATGACCCGCACTTTGGACATTTCTTCAAATCTTCAAATTTTTTCCATATAATATGCAATCATTACAACATGCATGTATCCTTTTGTACTTTATTCCTGTCAGACAAAGAATTTTCTTGGCGTTATAATTTTGAGTGGGTAGAGTAGTTCCCTCGGGAAGAATTTCATTCAAGAGCACGAGCAATTTTGTTAAACTTTTATCCGTTCACCCATTGGTCGCTTTCACATTCATAAGTCTTAAAATCGATAACAACCGCGTGAACTTAGTTGAACCGATATACAACGGAGTTTCTGCATTCACAGACATAATCTCATACACACGCGCTTGGCAAAAAGCTTCTACACCAAAATCCCGTGTCATGTCCTCTATATTGTCTTCTTCCACTCGCTCTTCTCGTCGCTCTTCCATGGTGGAATCGACAACATGCTAAGTTTGAGAAACAGTTGGAAAGCCTATTAATTTATCGTGCCATGTCCATATTGTATAACTTCTATGGAAACCATCACAAATAAAATGTTCCCTAACTTGAGTTGCATTCAACTTTCTCCCATTCAAACAGTTGACATAAGGAAATCTAAACTTCACCTCATCATCACTTCTACCCTCATAACATTGTGAAAATTGTAAAAATTCTTCTACTATATTCTCACACTCAACATTGATGCGTGGTGAATTAATCTAATCTCTATCCATTCAAGAAAATTCATTTTCTTTACTTTATTGGTACACATTACTTTTAAAATACATATCTTAAATTTCATGAAATTTTTCCAACATTTCGCATTGGTCTTCAGGATACACAAAATGAAAGTGATTATCGACCACAATCAAATATGCACCCAATGATCAATACAAAACACAGTTGACAAATATTCATGAATTTTAAGATATGTATATTAAAATACATATATGCACTAATAAACTACTAGAAACTGATTAATCTTCTTAAACTATCCAACCGGACAATTAAAGATTCAATACATTTAAAATATTAGTATTGTATCCCCTTATATTAATTTAAAAAAAAATATAACTTCTTCAAAATGAAAACTCGAGGACAATACATAATTTTCGTATTGAATCTCAAATGGGAAACTAAGGCTAACTCACATTATAAGTTCATCAGACAACATATTTAAGCAAATAATTAACCACATATATAACATAAAACTAATATATAACAAACTACAAAACCATAGGAAAATAATAGAATTAGGAATTTGGGAGCGTGAAAAGCAAATCACAATAGAAGATGATACAAGCAACGATACCCATGTTTTCGAGAGCTACAAGAGACAATAAAAAAACACAAGAGAGGGTCAAAAATAGTGGAAAAAAGCAAAAACAACCAAAAATATCAACAAAACGAAAACAATAACCCAAATTGTAAAAAAGAGTATACAAAAAAGAAAAAAAAAGGAACGCATTTTGAACTTACCCCTTACGAGAAATGGTGGCACGACGGTAGCTGGAAGTGGGGAAGAAAGTGTCGTAGAGGCTCACCGGAGCAATGGCCATAGAGGCGTTCACTGAGTGGTGGCACCATGGTGGTCTGTGGTTTCCGAGAGAGAAAGAAGAGAGAATGGAGGTTGCAGGCGTTGGGAAGAAGAAAAACAATGAAATGGATTTGTGATTTGAACCTTAATTAAAGGATATGGCATTAGTTCAATTTTTAACCGAGGCATAAAAGCTTTTTGGCACCGGTTCTCCTGACACCTGAGGCCAAACATCAAACACCTAATGACATTTTTCAAATATTAGCCAAGTTTTTGGATTCGAGTCTTTAAAACCGAAGCATATAAGGCCTTTTGGCATCGGTTTTTTTAGAACCGAGGCAAAAATCCTTTTTGGCTTCGGGTCAATAGTGAACCGAGGCACAAAAGTTTATAGGAATTGCAAAAATGTCACCGTGCCATTATATGATTCGGTTCTTGGACAATTGAGGCATATAAGGCGAGTTAAAAACACAAATTTGCACTACTATTTTGACCTTTTATTTCAATTCCAAACTTTTACTTCTCTTCGATATAACTATATCATTCCTTTCTTTTTCCTTTTTTTTGATATATTTTTATTGGTGAACTACTAATCGGATGAAACAAATACAAACATTATGTCAACCCTCAATGTGAAGGTGGCCTTTGTTTTGGGTTTTGAAAGAAATTTTTTTGAAAGCTCAAATTGGGTAGCAAAGGATAATTATTATTATTTTTTTGGATAAAGAAACATGGCCACATATAATTTCAAATCATGACTATCTTTCTAAAAAATTTTAATTTATAGGAAAATATGTAAGACCTGAAAAATTTAAATAATTAAATAAATAATTATTTAATAAATGCGGGTAGTGGAAGCCTTTATGACAATTAAGGCTAACCTTTATGACGTGGAAAAGTACTAACTCAAATGATTTAGAGTACTTGATTGTGTGAGAAGACTTGGGTTCGAATCCTATGTGTGCTAATTGTGTGATATTTAATTTTATTATTCTCTTATGATATGTTTCGGCGTGAGCGTGTGGGCTGAATTGGGAGAGACTATTGCAATATTGAGAAGCTAATCTAACATCTGCACATTGTAAATATCAAAAGCAAGGAGTTTTGAGCAATTCTCAATTGGGCAAGGAATATCCTGCGTTTTGTCGAATATCGTCGTGTTTTTGGAAAATTCCAGAAACCGCATGGCGACGCGTGTTCCAGAACCCAATTCTGGGGTTTTTTTCTATGAACCGCCTGGCGGCTGAGGATGACCCACCAAGCAGCACATACTGTGTTGCCCAATTTTTCCCGTTTTATTGGCTTGTCAGTGGTGTTGTGGTGTTTGACATGGATGTTGGGTATGCATATGATTAGCATGACGTATTTTGAACTGTAATTATTCAATTGGTAGAAATTGCTGGAATTCTTGATTGAATTTGGGATTAGGGTTTTTGTTGGGATTAGAAATAATTAAGCATGAATTAGATATATGATCAATGCACTATTTTATGGAATCGATGTTAATATGAATAAAGTATGAACTTTGTCATATGAGTGTATGTGAAATTATGTCAACGTGAAACGGGAACTGTGATTGGGGTACTTGGGGATTGTGATTGGGGTACATGTCAGTATAGCTTGTTGTTTTGCTATTGGCTGGGTTTCGTGTGGTTGGGTGTTTAATTGGTAAATTAATACATACATGATTAAAATTAAGCATGTAGACGAATGTGGCATAATAGGGACTAAAGGAGGTTAAAATAAGTGAAAATTGTGAAGTGTGATACAACACAATGGTTGTTTGTAAGTGTTTTTTTTAATGTGATAGGCTATAATTCAGTATGTATGTTAATTTGGTATTAAGAGTGAGATTGAATTAAGTGATATGGAATGGATGGTGCATTTTCCCTAAACATTGGTCGTTGTGGTGGTGGCTTTGTTATTAATGTATATATGCATTATGGACCAAATTGTGGTGGCATGAGTTTACATAAATATTAGACTATATGATTGTGAGACTGGAGTAGGTTGAGTAGAATATGGCATCTTTAAAGTAGCAAATGAAAGAGAGTCTATGTGCATGATAATAATTGATTTAGTGGCATGACCAAATGTGTGCATTATGATTTAGTTATAGAACTATGACTGGAAAACCAAACTTGTGATATAATTTGGTGTGTTACATGTTTGGGGTCCATGAGGACATGTTCTATGTGCCAAAAACCAGTAGCATTTGCGCTACTGGTATGGCGCCTAGCGGCGTGGGCGAGCCACCGGGCGATAGCTACCTAAATCAGTGGCAGTGGCCACTGTACTCGCGTGGTGCCTGGCAGCAGTGTTGGTTCTGTTGACATGAGAAGCCAAGGTAGTTTGCTTCTTGAATATTTGATGAAGATTGAATGAAGCTCTTTTGAACTATCTTGAAGCCATAATCATTGGAATGAAGCCTACATTGATGAAGGAAAGGAGATTTGATGATATCCATGGTGATCAAGGCTGGAATGTGTGCTCTCCATGTAGTTACATCATTAAGAAAATGTACTTGTAGTTTGTAATTCATGTTGTAGACCTTAAAGCATTAATTAGATGTAGTTTGGTCTTTGTTGTGTTTTTAATCTGTTGAATGGTTTT
>Ga0214543_1005326_pt1 | contig 23796 bp, 19 predicted proteins | sample CNSS2metaG_FD_160094 | JGI IMG/M metagenome (GOLD analysis project Ga0214543, IMG submission 160094) | Root nodule microbial communities from cowpea collected in UCLA plant growth center, Los Angeles, California, USA - CNSS2 | ecosystem: Host-associated > Plants > Roots > Nodule | place: USA... | reverse complement strand
CAATCTTTGATCTGTGTGGACTTTATTAGGCTTGTATTGTGGCCAAGGCTAGGGGTATGGAAGTAAATGATAGTAAAGGCCCAAACAAGTGATGTGAGGATTGTTTCAACAAGGATCTTTGAATAATGTTTCATTCAGAATTTGTTTGACTTCTTCTTGTTCACCTTTTTTTTCTTTCTATATTTTGACCTTTTTATTCTCATTCTTCAAACTTTTGCTTTTTTTTTTCTATATAACCATATCATTTCTTTCTTTTTCTTTTTTCTTTTTTTGATATTTTTGTATTGGTGAACTACCAATCGGATGAAACAAATGCAAACATTATGTCAACCCTTAGTGTGTTGTTTAGGATAATTTGAAAGAAATTTGTTGAAAGGCTCAAATCGGGTAGCAAAGGATAATTACTTCTAATTTTTTGGATAAAGAAACATGGTCATACATCATTTCAAATCATGGTTAATTTTTCTCAACAAAAACTTTAATTCAGAGGAAAATAACCTAGTTCATGTGACAAGATGTCCCTTGTTTTGTTTTTTTTTTTCACTTTTTTTTGTCTTATTTTTGCCTAGCTTGTCGTCCATTAGAGTTTTCGGCCTAGCTAATTATCCTTCATTTTTTTTTTTGTTTAGAGAGTTTCTTGTAATCATTTTTAAGGTATGTGTCCCCTTTATGATTATCCTCCATGGAAATGAAAACAAGGTTTATGGTGGAAGAGAGATGGAAAAGAAGATGGATTTGAGCAATTTCATGTATGCAAGACTAGATGATGCTTCAAAAGACATGATAACAAACAAAAGTTTATTTCTTTATTTAACCCACTAATTTGACCAAAGAATGTTTTATCATTTTCTCAAATTTTCATAAGAAAGATTTCAAGAATTTGGTGATAAAGAAAGTGGAAAACAATTTGAACTTATTGTACTGCAATTTCTTTTTGTTTATTTTCCAAAATTTATGTTGATGCATGCTATATGTTTGAATCTTTGGATAAGGTATCATGAATGACCACAAAATGGAATGCAATGCATGTTTGTGCCTTGCATGACACTTATTCACATAATATGCTAATGAAATGTATGTTTATGGCTAATAATGATGTGTTTGTGATGAATTTATTATTATACAAGGAAAAGTGAGGGTAAAGGACGCAAATAGTCTCCCTTTAGTGTCTTTATTTAACATGAGTTTGACGCTTAAAGTTCTAAGGGAAAGTATACGTGCTCACAAGGATAGTTCCCTAATACCTAAATATCAAGGTCACTAGATCTATGGCCCATTTCATGGAATTTCCTACAACAGATGGTAAACAACAAGAAGTGGGAGTACCAATGAAGCAAACAAACTCTAGCTGGGGTTCTCACAATGACCACTTGGGAAGTACATCCACTGTGACACTCTTACACAATTCCCTCTAATTCTAAGCAACTCAGACCCGGGTATAGGGCCCCACTCATGTAATGAACAAAATGTGTGTGTGAAGGGAGAATACAAGGTATACCCAAAACCCCCACCTGACAATTATTCCAAATACAAAAACTAAGGAAAACTAAGGAAAAACCAAAAAAGATAAAACAAGGTCTACAAATAACCAGATTTTGAGTCCAAAAGTCGGTTACACGTGGGGAAGGTATTAGCACCCCACAACGACCGTTCTAAGACGGTACCTTTAATTAAATGTGCAAAAGTTATGTGGTTTTTTAAAATATTTATTTTCACCAAAAATAATAATAAATAAATTTACAAAAGAAACAAAAATATTTTTTTTTGGACTTTTAGGCCCAACGAGGATTAATCCTCCCTCCTACGTATCTCCATGTGAACGGAGAATCAGGGTTACGTAGTTCTTTATAAACAACTATTTAGAAAAATAGTTGAAAAAATGATTTAATTTTTTTAATAATTTTGAAAACCTTTCTATTTAATTTTTTAGTATTATTTTAATATTGATGTCACGCGACGCGAGCGGCCGAACAAACACTGAAAATAAATTCATTTTTTTAATCTTTGATTTTTTTATCTTTTATAATTTTTCATATTTTTTTAAAGTTATTTAAAAGTGGATGTGAATGTCACTGCAACGTGAGCAACCAGATAGATATTAAAGAGTAAACAAAGAAAAATATTTTTTATTCTTAGATTGATATATATTTTTTAGAAAAGAAAAGAATGAAAGTCTAAAATGGGTGTCATGTGACGCGAGCGGTCAAACAGACACCAAAGAAATGGAAAAAAAATATTTTTTAATGATTTAAAAATAATAATAATAATTGATAAAAATGAACAATATAAGGAAGGAGTTGGTCATGATAGCAGCACATTATGAGAATTAAATCGCAGCAAATCAAAGAACAAAATCAATCCAGACCAATAATATTGATTCTAATCGTCAACAAATCAGAGAACAAAATCAATATTAGTTAGTAATATTGATTCTTAACATTTGAAGAGATATTGCTTCTAATCATTACAATCATATCACTAATTTATCTTTCATAAACAAATGGTATAAAATATTTGAGTTGTTGGGCTCATGAAAATGAGTGTGATAATTAATAACATATTGGATTCTTCCTTCTTTTTTTTCTTCTTTTTTTCATCTCTCTTTTTTCTTTTTTTTTCTAAAATTAAAGTTTTGAAGAAAATTTTGTTTCACACATTTTTTTTTATTTTCCTTTAACTAAAAACTTTTATTTTTTTATATTTTATATTTTTTGAAAATAATTTTATTCGCCCGGACGAAATTGGGTGTTGACAGTCGGTTACTTCAACTTTATGTAAGGCTATTTATTAGCCAGTTTTTCATTCAACAAGACAAAATATTTTCTCCATCCATATTATAATGTTCATATATCTAAGAGTCCAACATTCTGGTATCATAGCTCCATCACAGGGCCTGATCCAAAACCGAAGCAGCAATCTTCTAAAAGAGTAATACATTATGGCATCAGAAAGTTCATTCATCCAGCTCGCTTTACCAAAGTTTGATAGGAATTATGATCATTGGGCAATACTCATGGAGAACTTCTTGTGTTCAAAGGAATACTGGAGTATGGTGGAAAATGGTGTTCCTGAATTTGCAGAATCTCTTACCGAAGTACTGAGGAAGCATATAGATGATCAGAGATTAAAAGATTTAAAGGCAAAGAACTACTTATTTCAAGCTTTGGATCGTTTAATCCTAGAAACGATTCTCAATAAAAACACAGCAAATGATATATGGGATTCTCTAAAGCAAAAATATCAAGGCACTTCGCGAGTTAAGCGGACACAATTACAAGCTCTACGGAAGGAATTTGAAATTCTTCACATGAAGGGTGGGGAATCTGTAAACGAGTATTTTTCTCGAACACTCTTCATACCCAACAAGATAAAAGCTAATGGTGAAAACAAAGGAGATGTTGTCGTAGTGGAAAAAATTCTAAGATCCATGACTTTGAAGTTTGATTATGTGGTATGTTCCATTGAGGAGTCCAAGGACACCGAGACATTGACCATTGATGAATTGCAAAGTAGCCTGCTTGTCCATGAATACGCATGGTTTCTCATGTTGCATAAGAGCAAGCCCTACAAATTGCTCATTCAGATTACACTGCAGAACGGGGACGAGGTCGTGGAGGCTATGGACGACGAGGAAGAGGACGCGAACACGGAAGTAGCATAAGTGGATTCGACAAATCCACATTGGAATGCTATACTTGTCACCAACTTGGACATTTCAATTGGGAATGTTCAAACCAAAGGAAAGAAGCCAACTATGTAGAGACCAATGAAGAAATGTTGTTGATGGCCTACAATGACATGAACGTGGCAAATGAAGAAGTTATCTGGTTTCTTGACTCCGGATGTAGCAATCACATGTGCGAGAAAAAGGAGTATTTTTCATATCTTGATGAAAGTTACAAAGATTCTATCAAATTGGGCAATAACTCTAGCATGAATGTAACTGGCAAAGGTAACATTCAATTAAATATGAATGATAAAACTTATATCATTATTATAGTTTTTTTTTTGTTCCTGATTTAAGGAATAACTTATTAAGTATTGGACAACTACAAGAAAATGGGCTCAATATTCTATGTCAACGTGGAAAGTGCAAAGTATTTCATCCTGAAAGTGGTTTGATCATGGAAACCAGAATATCCTCCAACTGAATGTTCAAAATTCATGTCATACCACAACCTATTGAATTCACCTACTTTCACACAGTTACAGAGGATGCAATGCATCTTTGGCATTGTCGATATGGGCATTTAAATTTTTGGGGTTTACATACGTTGTCCCAACACAATATGGTGTATGGTTTGTCAATAATGAAGGTTCCTATAAAATTGTGCAAGGATTGTTTGATAGGAAAACAATCTCGTGATTCCTTCCCGAAGAAAAGTACTTGGAGAGCCACACAGGTTCTACAATTAGTCCATGCAGACATATGTGGACCAATGACACCTATCTCTAACATCAAAAAGAGGTATTTGCTCACTTTTATTGATGATTTCAGTAGAAAAACTTGGATTTATTTCCTGACAGAAAAATCAGAGGCTTTTTCTGCCTTTAAGAATTTTAAGATTCATGTTGAGAAGGAAGTTGAGTCATTAATCGGAGGCTTGCGCACTGATCGCGGGGGAGAATTTACCAATTTTTGTTGTGAAAATGGTATTCGTAGGCAATTGACAACTTCATATACACCACAACAGAACGGGATTGTTGAGCGGAAGAACATAACCATTATGAACATGGTTCGGAGCATGCTTTTAGAGAAGAAAATGCCCAAGAATTTTTGGGCTGAAGCTGCCACTTGGTCTGTGCATATTTTGAACTGATGTCCCACATTAGCAGTGAAAAACAAGACGCCAAAAGAAGCCTGGAGCAGAGTCAATCCTTCAATTAAGTATTTTAGAGTCTTTGGATGTCTTTGCTATGTGCATGTGCCTGATGCTAAAAGAACTAAGCTGGATGATAAAAGCTTGTGTTGTGTTTTATTGGGGGTGAGTGAAGTATCAAAAGCATACAAACTTTATGATCCAGTTTCATAGAAAATTTTTATAAGCATGGACATTGTATTTGACGAGGACAAAAGTTGGGATTGGAATAAGAAGTATGAAGAAGCCATCTTATGTGATTTAGAATGGGGTGATAAAGATGTGGTTATAGAAGAAGAACATGACGTTCTTGTAGAAGAAGAACATGAAGCTCTTGTAGACGAAGAACATGAGGCATGGCAGAATAATGCAGATACCCCGAACGAAGACAATATCTTTGATCCAACATTTGAAAGTCCTGAACAACGAAGGTGTAGAAGACCACCACTTTGGATGGAAGACTATGAAACTGGAGAAGGTTTTTCTTAAGATAGTACTGAAGCTAATCTAGCTCTATCTACCATGTTGGTAGGTGGTGAACGTGATCCTATTCACTTTGATGTTGCTGTTAAAATTGAAAAATGGAGGAAAGCCATGGATGAGGAGATGGAAACAATAAATATAAATGGCACATGGGAATTGATGGAATTACCAGATGGAGCCAAGAAAGTTGGAGTGAAGTGGATTTATAAAACCAAATTCAAAGAGAATGGAGAGGTAGACAAGTATAAAGCCAGGCTTGTAGTAAAGGGGTATGCACAAGAGTATGGGGTAGACTATACTAAAGTATTTGCACCAATGGCTCGCATGGAGACAATAAGGTTGGTTGTAGCCCTTGCAGCTCAAAAGGGATGGTTAATCTATCAACTCGATGTAAAGTCAGCATTCTTACATGGTAAGTTGGATGAAACGATGTGTGTGGACCAACCTTGTGGTTGTGAAAAGAAAGGAGATGAGCATAAAGTGTATAAATTGAAGAAGGCTCTTTACGGACTTAAGCAAGCACCACGTGCTTGGTATAGTCGTATAAAAGCATATTTTTTAAAGGAAGGTTTTGAGAAGTGTGACTATGAACATACCTTATTTGTGAAAAGAGAAAAAGAAGATATAGTGTTAATTGTTAGTTTGTATGTTGATGATCTTATTTTTACTGGAAATGATGAGTTGATGTTTGCAAGGTTTAAAAGCTCTATGAAGCATGAGTTTGATATGATAGACCTCGAAAAAAGGAGGTATTTTCTGGGTCTTGAGGCGGTGCAGCGATTAGATGGCATTTTTTTGTCAAAAGAAATATGCATAAGAAATGCTACAAAGATTTGGAATGGATAAAAGCAATTTTGTGTAAACTCCAATTGTACATGGTGCTTGACTCACAAAGGATGAAACTAGTGTAAAGGTGGATAAGACCTACTATAAACAAATTGTGGGAAGTCTTATGTATCTTACATCTACTCAACCTGGTACGATGTTTGTGGTGAATCTAATTAGTAGATATATGGAGAATCCCACTAAGTTACATTTAGTGGTGGCCAAAAGGGTGTTGAGATATTTAAAGGGAACAATCGAGTTTGGAATTTTCTACAAGGGAGGAAACCAAGAGCTTTTTGGTTATACTGACAATGATTATAACTACTATTATCCACTGTGACAATAGCTCGTCCATTAAGTTGTCAAAGAATCCAATAATGCATGGTCGTTGCAAACATATTGATGTTCACTTTCATTTTATGAGAAATCTAACAAAGGCAGAAACTATTGAGATGAAGTATTGTTGGACACAACAACAAGTAGCTGATATCATGACAAAACCACTCAAGCTGATACTTACCAAAAATTACGCAAGTTACTAGGAGTTTGTTCAGAGTCAAATATAAATTGATTACACAAAACATTAAGTTGAAAAGAGGATTTGTTAGTCAATTATGTGATACATAAATTTAGGAGCAGTTTTCTTATTGCAATTGCAATTTTGTTATGCAGTTTTATTGTTATTAAATAAGTACTATAAGTCCTTCATGATATTAGAAAGCAATAGAATGTTTGTTTTTGTCAGTTACTTCAACTTTATGTAAGGCTATATATTAGCCAGTTTTTCATGCAATAAGACAGAAGATTTTCTCCATCCATATTATAACATTCATATATTTGAGAGTCCAACACATTTTACTACCTATCTTAAAATAAAGTAAAATAAAATAATTATTATTAAAATATTATTATTTAAGTTATTAAATGAATTTTAATTTGCTAGATGATTTAAGTTATCATTTATAAGTTGTTAAATGGTTATATTTTGTTGGGGGATGAGAAACATAACACCACCATAGTATTTAAAAAATGTAACTACATTTTTTTTTCCACAATTTCCTTTTAATTTTAATTTTACCTTTCCAATTTTAACCTTTTTTTTAATTATAAATACCAATTTTAATTTAATTTTAATGTCATTTTCATTATTTACATTTAAAATAACAATAAAACAATCCTCTCACAATCCCCTCAAATCAATTCAAATCCCAATCCAAACACACCCTTAAAGATGTTACTCTCACCAGTTTGTACAGACAGCAACAATCCATGAGAAAATTTATTGAAAAACTTCGTTATTGGGAATATACGCATATCTGAATAAATGTAAACATAATAGTAGCATTGTAAAAAAAACATGAAAAGGGTTCAAGAATAACATCACTAAGAACAAGTAAAAACAATCTACACAGATACACATCACTTTTCCTCCAATCGCCGCAGCACTAACTCCGCAAAGCTCTGTTGCCTACAGATGCATGATAACCAACAAGCTTAAGTAACATCAACATCAAATGAACAAAAATATACATTCTATAACACAAAAATTCTAGTATACGTAAATTCTAACAAACGGAATTTGTTCCAACTTGCAAAATATCATGTTTCTAGTATTTAACCAATTCTATAAATATTAATGGAGAAAGCAATTAAGAGTCTCAAATTGTGACGGACCATAAATATTAACCAATCCTATAAATATTAAACTATAACACCCTTGTGTGACTGACCATATGACAGAAAATTGCACACTATGGAAAAGAATTCAAGAAATTTAACTTACTTCCTTTCTCTGTGCTTTGGGCTAGGACGAGAATACTTTAGATATCCATCCCAAGGAACCTTTTTAAGACCAGCACGCAATGAGATTATGTCTCTCACCCTGCATAATTAATTAAACAGTGACTATCTCAAGACCAAGATAAAGCCAAACATATATCTCCCACCATACAATCATGACCAACATTATTTACCTTTCTGCAAACTCAATTGGTGTCTCTCCTGGCTTCAGACTTTGTGGCTCCAAGTACCAAACATCACAAACAACTGCCCAAGATGTCATTAGCTGCAACAGATGCATAGTGAACGATTGCCTGAAAATGTACCAAATGCAAAGTCAAATGCAGCCGTAAACAGCACTATAGAAACATTTGATGTGAGAAGCATCTTCTTACTTTCTACTATTCCAAAAAGCATCAACAAAAATTTTATTGTACTTGATTGCAACTGGGCAAACTGTGCAGCCAAGTTCAAATGCACCCTAAACACCATTGAAAATTAGAAAGCTTCAAATCAATACAAATTTATCGAGTACAGAAACGGAAATAGAAATTAGCAGGTACAAAATTAAAGAATAAAAAAATTATTCCGAAAATAAGATGGGAGAACAAGGGCATTTTAAATGAGCAGCATAAGAAAGTAATTAGCATACCTTCTTGAACATGACTGTATAGTGATTATTTACACAAGTTCCTTCGGGAAATATGAGAAGGGGGTTGTTATCAGCACCCTGGACATGATCCCTTAATCTGAGACATGAAATATTCTGTAAGTAAAAAGGAACTAGAATTGAAATAGATTTTGTAACATCTTTATTTATACTCACTTCTTTGCAACAATTTCCCTATCCTTTGCCTCTGCACGGTTGAACCAGATGCAACCTAGACTCTCCAAAATGGTACTCTGCAATAATCCTGTATAATAGCTAATTTTTTAAGAAAATTCACAAATAGTTTGTTTAAGATAAATTATGATACTGATTCAATTTGATTTTTCTCAAAAGATGGAAGTTTAATTAAATCATCCCTAATTGTTCTGCACTTTCACACACCCTATTCTTCCAGACAACCATTTAGACTGCTCAACAGCAAGTCCTTTTTCATTTAGACTGCCCAACCATATAGAAGGGATATAGTGCTTGAACCTAAGTTTTTTCTTTTCATTTTCGTTTTTTACGCATATTTGGTGAACTATTCACCTTCTGTTTGTAGCTAGAATCTTGTAATCACATATAATCATCAACGTACCAATGATTAGGAGTTAGAATATACAGCTTGTTATGGATGATGAAGGCAAAAGTTTGTGTATCATATTTCTATCATAGATGTCAGCTCTAAATGCTTACCAACCCATCCAGGATGCTTCTGCATAATAACAGCAAAAGCTGTCATCTGTTCTAAGACAATGAAATCAATCATGGAAGTATGGTTGGCTACAAAAACCTGCTCAACAAATGAAGGGGAAGCTCAAATTAGAATAGATAATATTTACTCCTTGAATACATAACTAAGGATAATACAACAACATTAATCAAACCTGTTTTGGTCGCCTACTAGGCCTTGGTCCATGATACTTAACAACCCCAGTCCAAGATGCAACAAAGAAACTGCACATCATCTCTACCAAAGATCTCTGAAGGAAATGAACAATTTACAACGTGCCAGTGTTAATACTCAGCAGAGGGAGAAAAGATGATGTATGTCAGAGAGACCATTCCCAATTCATGCTGTTAGATATTGTTTGATATTGTTAAGATATTGTTAGATATTGTTAATCACAATATCAAACAATATCTTCAATTTACTCTATTTATTTTCAGTTACTCTTTTTAGTTGTACCACTTTCTATTATAAATAGATTATCCTGTGTGTGATTTATACACAAGGGAGATTAATCTCAAACCCTATTTTTTCTATTCTCAGCACACATGCCACCACAACAAAAATAGAAAAATAACATGAACAATGCACTCCACTGCATACAGCTTCTGTCAATCAAGTAAACCAATACACAGAAGAAAAAATTTAAATAATGCCTACAAATAGAATGGCTAAAAACTATGGAACTTCAACGATAAAAGAAGACACCTTTACAGTAGTAGTTTTCAATTTCATCATTTATCATCTATTAGTTGTCGCATTTAGTCTAATTAATTTAAATCATTTGAATTTTAAATTGTGGCCTTTCAATATTTTTTTCTTTTCCAACAAACCTTCTATTAATTTCATCTTCCATTATTTAAAGTGAAAAGGAAAGACCACGTTTTCCCAAAAGATGAGGCAACATGTTGAAGCTAGATAATAGATATTTGAATCCAAATGAATCTTCAAATTTATAACGCTTGAATGGAAGTACACAAGGATTACCAAATTTGGACACAATCTGAAGTATATATTCTATAGATAGGCGACCATTTTTAATTTTTGTTTTATACAAAAGAAAAAAAAAAACTAACTTACTATATTTATAATTAACAATACAACAAAGAAGGAAAAACATAGAAGTAAAAGTATCACAATTTAGGTATTGATCAATCTTACTTGAGTTTAACCAATGTATACCACCTCATGTCCAACACTATTAGGTTTCCTATAAGATATGTGATCCAATAATAAGTCTAGTCAATATGGAACTTTTCCCAATAATTGGGAATACAACCAAAGGTACATGGGTGTTGGACCTACAAAAGAAAGGAGCATGGGAAACTACATCTTAATGAGGGTTTTGTTAAGATCTGAAGCAGGGGATGAAAACTTCAACATGCCCACTAAATGACTCAAGGGCTAAAAATAAATTTTCAAAATGCCTCACAGTACACCACTGTAGCACGGGTAACAGCTGCTATTGTGGCTGTTTTGCTGCTGCAACAACAGCCATTAGAAGACACATTACCATACAAAATTCTGCTCCGTGTAGCTAGCTGCTATACAGGGCTAGAAATAGTTGGCAATAACTTATTTTAGAAAACATTATTAGCATGTCATATAAATTCAATATTAGTAGCACTAGAAACAAATAAAAAGAAATTTATCATCCTTGAAGGTAATCTGTATCAGAAAGTTAAAATGTAACGAGCTTATGTTCATTTCATGCAACTCAGCTGCGGGAATGGTCATCAACTGTAGTTTTAGTAATGAGATGGAGACCAATGTTAAGAAAAATGTTCAAATAGAAAAGATGGAATGAGTTGAATATGCACCTCAATACTTCTCCTTAACTTGTCATGTCCTTTCAATAGGAAGTGCACTGGAATGAAGGATGAAAGAAATATTATCCATCCTAGTGTTAACCCTATAACCCTGCAGTGTCAATGAGGTTGGCATCACTTGGACAAAAAAAATGACTGCAAAGTAACTCATTAACTGTATCTCGTATTTAGAGAAAATATCTTCCATTCTGGGTCCGTATATTTTCCCAGTTTCCTAATATTAGATACTGCAAAACCATGTACTTATAGTTAGTCATGCTAAGGACTTCCTCAACCAGTTCAGAACAGAAAACCTTTTCACTATATCAGTAGTAAAGATAGTCACACAGATATACAGACCAAAACCAAATAGAAAGGGTGTAACTCGATGTGGTCAAAGACAAAGTTCAAATTCCTAATAATCATATTTCTGAGACAGCTAATCTCAATACCTAATTCTAAAAATTAAAAAGAAATAAAAAACTCTGTGCGTGTGTGTGTATATATGTGTATATATATATATATATATATATATATATATATATATATATAAGCATTAAAAATTTGCTAGGAAGATTCAAGATTTAATAGTTATTATATGAGTAAGTATGATACGTGGCACTAAGATTTAGGAATAAGGCAAACCTGATAGGAAACAGAATCAAGTATCGAATCACAACTCCAAAACACCACAAAGGAAACAGATATAGATTCCAATTCCATGGTTCCGGAGGATTAGACTTGAAGCACCTTGTGAATGAGTCCTGCCCATTATTAAAAGTTCCAACCAATAAGCAAACCACCCAAGCCGAGTCAACACGCGCTAGCAGGATAATGTTCAGCATTTAAAAGATGTAGAACTAATTATGTAAGTTCTCGGTATAATAATAATAATATCAACATTAGTTGCTGATTTGGGTCCCTGAAAGAAAATACTGACACCTCAAAACAAGGAAAGAACAAATAAAAGATCACAGCAAAAGCTTACATCTACAATAGCACCTGCTGCCTCGGATAAAGTAGGGGAAATATTGAGTAAGTCATGCCTGAGAAAGTATCAGAAAGAAAACTCGGAATGTTAAAATGATGCCTGAAAATTTCTTCTCTAACAGATCTATTGAAGAAAACACTGTTGTTTCATTTCAAGCTTATATTCAGTATCCAATAACAGTACAAACCACACAAGGAAAAAGTGATGGCATACAGAGAAAGCTTTCCATGAGGTTCTTGTTGAATGGTGGATCCAGAAGGGAGGTAATCCTCAATGTTTGGTCGATCAAGATCTAGTTCAGAACTAGAAGACTTGAGTCTTCCTGTGTTATTCATCCGAGCTGTGCTATTACTTCTTCCAGTGATTTCTTTGACAGACGAGGTCAATATACACTTTTGATCCTGAACATTGATCCACTTTCCACTTTAGTTACTAAGAAATTAATTAATTCGACTCCTCAAAAAATTCAGAAATTTCAGGTCCAATTCCAAGACAAAATAGTCAATTGGTAATTTCTTTCTTACATTCAGAAAATTTTTGCCAATTACCCACAAAGTTGTGATTACATAGCGAAATAATTTCTGACAAACTTATTTTTCAATAAAAAGTATGTATATTATAGAGGGCAAGCCTTGGCATCGATTAGGACTGGTTGGTCATGTGTTTAAATCCAGAAACATCCTCTTTGCATATGCAAGGCTAAGGCTGCATACAACAACCCTCCTTCATACCCTTACATAGCAAAATCCTTCTGGTACTGGGATACACTATAGAATATATTACACTCGGAGAAATCTTTTCAACCCAAAACGGCAGCACCATAGTCGTTTGGTGTGAGAAACTGAAGAAAACTCACCTAATATAGGATTTCACTTCTGCATCGGCTTTTGTGTTCGTTCTTGGCTTAATCACCGTGCAATCGAGTCCTCTTGCTGCACTGATGTTCACTTGCTGCTTGTCGCACCGCCGTTTAGTCGCCTCTCGTCGCGGGCCGTTCGCTTGCCGCTCCTCGCCGCTCTATCGCGTCTCGCCGTCGTGCTGCGACGTTTAGGAGAGGAAGGAAAGTGTTGCGTCGCACTGTGCAGGAGAAGGAGAAATTTATTGTGGTGTTGACAACATAATATATATTATATTATATATAAATGATTTTTGAATTAAATTTTACAATTAAGACTTAGGGGTTTCGATTTCAGATATTAGTTAGGAACTATATTTAATTATTTAATAATTATAAAATATGTTTGTAGTTGAAAATTAAAATTAGGATCAATTTAAAATATGCTTGGAAATGAATAAAATTTAATTGAAAGCAATCGTGCATTGTTATTTATTAAAAGAAAAAGTAAAAATGTTATAGGAAATAGGTTACATATTAGATGGAAACACTAGATAGATACTGGTTGTAATAGTAGAGAAGTGAAATGTAATTATTGTTTAATGGTAGAAAAGTAAAATGTAATTATGGTTTAAAGATTGGGAGTGAAAAAAAAAATTAAATTAAAAAATCACTAGGAAGGATGTTGAACATTGTGCTTCTGATTATGCATAATCATTTTATTGAATTTATAATTTTTTAATGAAAAGTAATTTTTTGACCAGTTACGGAATTTACGGATTGAGTTTACAAATTTTTTTAGTAATTGACAAATAATATATCCTACAAAAACAGGAAAGTTCATGCATTATTCCTGGGAAGGAAAACTTATAATTGAAGAAAGAAGACAGGGACCAAGAGTCTTACCAGTCATCACTCAATATGATGATAACTCACTCATGTTCTTACTAAACTTGTATGGTTATTTGTTTTCTTTTTGAGTTTCTCAGAAAGAAACTTTTACTACTGTCCATGCCACCTATTCCCTAATGAGTTGTGAGCCTCTTGAACACGGCATGTGGTGACTCTCTTATTCACCTTATCAAACAGTAACATCAATCTTATACACATGTATATTTTGATAATTTGTATGTGAAATCTGAATCACAAGTATATTTGGTTTAAAAATGGTGTGGCAAAATGTTGGATAATTGGATTTTCAACTATTATGGACATAATAGTTATAGGAATATTCCATTCAAAAACTGAATGTAAGTCTCTGTCATTTATTTCAGTTGTATCCTCATTTCTCATATATTTACATACATATTACTCATTCATGACTGGTGTGAGATTGGCTGCTGTCTTCAAATTTTGTACCAATTCATGAAATTGCTCCACGAAACAATGACCATCACAATTTGCTAGTTTTGGAAGCACCTTATACATTCATTTTATTTTAATTGAACGAGAGCTTATTATGTTTTATTATAATTAATATATGCTTAACCTTCAATTGTATTCTAAGGCTAGATTCTTTTTAATTTGTGATACTGTACACGTTGATTAATGAACTCCTTAACAAAGTAATGTACACTTCATTTGATAGAACCAAAGGTTAAAATGTAAATGGTAAGGCATTATCTCAGTAACTGAAGAAAGTCTCAGTTATTGCAGCAAAAAGCTAGAGAAAATAAGATCCTATATCCAGAACAACAAGCTCCTACTTCCCAAAATGACAGAAAAATACTCAATGGTCTCTCTCTACCCTCAGCCTATAACAGAATGTTGTGCAAGCAATACCTAATGAAGATGATTATTGTATTAGAATATTATACATAAAATAACCCTCACGAACTAGATTAAATAACTTACCATTAGAGACCTGTTTTGTGACAAGCTAAAGTGTTTTGGGAAGCTTTTCTACCAGAAATAAAGAATATTTTTCAGTAGCGAAACCCTCAAAAGCACTTGCAACTTTGAAATCAAACATACATACCCTAGCTCATATTCTGATATCCTAGTCAACGTTGTATTTACCATTTAACATCACTTAGGTTATGTTGACTTCAATAAACCAGGTAAAAAGCAAATGTCAACCAAACTGAAGATAAAAAACCTATTTAAACACAATAAAAACTTCGATTGATAACATAACAGTTGTGTTCTATAACACCTAACAATACAAACCGGTTTTAGTTGCCCAAATTGAAGAGTGGAATGACAATCACTATCCAACAATGCAAAGATGACTCTTTTTCTCTATCCTCTCTGCAAAAGCAACTCAACAACCTTCAGTAATGTAAATTCCCATGTCTCAAAGATTGTATAAGAGGGAGATAAAAGTGAATGAAAGACTACCCAGAAAATAAGTACTGAACCTGAAAAAGCAGGAAACCATTACTATCAGTACAAGACACTCTAGTTATAAACTCAAGGTACTAGTCTAAGGTCATTTTCTCCCAGCAACTTCCAAGTACAGCATAACAACGATATTTTCTTTGTCAGAACTTAGACTGCATTGTATTCTACACAAGAACCATTATACCAGCTACATCTTCCAAATGAATTAACAAAAAGCAATGCTGCACATACCAAATGCTAAGCACAGAAACAAGTTTCATAAGGAGCCTCCATGATATAATCCAGCAAAATTCTATTTAGATAAATTTCTCCAAGCAGAAAAATAGAAAACAAAATAAGTCAAACTTTTTTTTTTTTAACTTACCCACCTTAACTTTGGGTAAAGTTAGATCAGAGACCTTCTACAAAAATTGAAATAAAAAAGTTAATTTTAACCTATTTGACATAGATTAATCCATTCTAGCTTTTTATTTTCTTCTCCACAAAGCATTTATCCGACAAATAATGTCCAACAAATTCAAAATCACTTCTAGCATTAACCGTAGTGTCGGAGACACTTACTTAAACCCTTGTGCTAACTGGGGTGTAACCTAAATCTCAAACCGTCGTGATTTTTTTACTTAGATTTGTCATAAGTTATCTTATTTTGCCTGCGAGAGTTCTTCTCATTTGTTTTCATGGTTTAGTGCAAGCCCGAGGTAGATTCGTGTACGTTTAAACCAATATTAGTGGCAGATATGAGAACGAAACTTGAAGAGAAAGATCAAATTCATATCAATGAAGATTAAAAGCAATCAAAATCATAGCCAGAAAAGAAGACTAAAAGAAAATTTACCTTCCAAGGTTTGCCTTTGGGAGCTTCTGGCAGAGTCTGGAGATTCCAGATTGGATTTGACTATCAATGAATCAAATCCTTTTCTTTCTCTCTTTTTTTTATTTGGTTAGTCAAGTTAATCTTCTTCTATTACATTTGTTTTATTCTAATGTTTGATTAAGACAGTTCCAAATAAGGAAAAAAAATATTTTTAATATAAATTTTACACAGACAGAATAGATTCTATAAAAAAATCTTACAAAGAAACACGAAAATTATACTCTGAAATTAATAAATATTAGAGAAGGGAACTTCTTAAATAGATTCACTATTAAGAATATAGGAAAAATATTAAACTCACTAATAATAGTAAATACAATCAAAATGTTTGATTAATCTCTAAAATTATACCTATCAATGCATTGCATTAGTTATAAAACATGATTCGTAAATTAGTTCATTGTATTGTTTTGCTTGCAAAAACTGTCCTCAGCAAATATTTGATAAAGACTAATTTTATAAAATACATAATGTTTTCATTCAATCTAACTACATTATGTTAGTGTTTACTTTTTAAAGACTAAGTTTAACAAATTGATTAAAAAAGTTTAACAGAATTTATCATAATCGAACAAAATTATATATACTTATATATTTTATATATAAATAAAGTCTTCAACATATATTTATATATTTATGTATATTTTATATAAGTTAGTTTTTTAATTGAGCTTAATTATATTTTAATTCCTTTATAAATTTGACATATTTTAATTTAATGCCTAATAAAATTTTGGATCTAGTCAATGAATTTACACTTTTCAATTCAATTGAATCCCAATTATTAAATTTGTCTGTTAAAAGTGATGTAGCTCTTGAATACTTATTTTGTTATGTTATTTTGTTGAATTTTTATCACGTATTATTTTATTATTTTAAATTTTTATAATTTATAATTTAATAATTTTGTAATTATAAAATTTCAAAATTATAAAATCATAAAATTATAAAATTAATATATTATGAAATCATATAATTAAAAAATTAAAAATTATAACATTATAAAATTATAAAATTATAAATTATAAATTTATACAGTTAGAAAATTATAAAATTTTAAAACAATAAAATAATATCTCACAATCATTATAACAAAATAATATTTACATCACTCGCTTATAAATAGAAATATTTAACAATAAGAATTCAATTAAAAAATATAAATTGATTAAACACTTAATGTACCATAAAAATTTATCAATAACTAAATTGAAATGGCATAAATTTGTAAAGGACTTATAATTAAGTTATCGTTTATCAAATATTTATTTAATTAACAAAATAATTTCCCTCCCATGTAATATTAAAATTATTAATATGCCCTTATCACAATATCTCATATTTAATTCAAAATTATATTCTAGAATACGTTGTTTAAAACACTATACACAGTACAACTAGAATATAAATTGAATTATATTTGTTGAAAATATATACCAAATTATGTAGTTTATAATTACAAAATTATGTTTTAAATTATACATTTGAAATATGGTTTTGATTATCTAATTATATATAACTTGAAAAGGATTATGAATTATGTAACTTAAAATATATTTTGTAGCGCTGCCAAAATAGATCAGAATCCGTGAGTCAATTTGTCCCATCACGAGTTTGGGTCGAGTTGGGTTGAAATCTTTTTACAAATTTTAGTATGAGTTAATTCTTTTATGACTTTGACCTAAGCCTATTAAGCCCAAGATCAAGCTCATCAAGCTCAACACCAAGCCCAAGCCCACTTGCCCCAATCACTATAAGAATGCTTAAAAAGATTCAAGAAGCTAATGATTGTCAAAATCCCTTAAAGCTCAAAGCTATTCAACTATTATTCAAATGGACAAGGAAGATATAGATAAATTTGTCTAGATTGTATTTCGGCCAATGTAATTAGGTCATCTTTTAATAATGTGTGCATTAGTATATATTGGATCAAAGTTCACCAAGTTTAAGTTCAATTGGGCTCTTGGCCTCTTTGAACTCATCCTTGGTTGGGTGGCTAGCTTAAGCACTTTCCTCACTTAGCACATTAAGCACATCCTACAATGTGGAAGGTATGAAGTGCCACATGTCCTTTGATCCACCAAATAAGGAGATATAGATCTAGATCTAGAATTAAGAGTGCACATGCTTAATTAGTGTGGCTGGAAAAATGCTAGGCTATATAAGCAAGCCTTCACACTCATTGTAAGGTTACTCTTGAGATTATTGCAAAGCTACATGTTGAGAACACTTTGTGATTCATTTTCCTTAAAAGTCCAATTGCTAGAGCTATTCACCTAGAATTCTCCTCTAGCCTTCCTCCCTAAGTTGGCCTAACCTCTTAGGAATCTCTTCCATACTACATTATGTTGCCATCATTCATCTACACCTCAGGGCATCTTCTTTCACGATGTAAGGAAGCTTTATTCATCCACCAATTTCTTCCATAGAGTTTCATTATGTGGTATCTAGAGCTAGTTTGAATCACGTCTTAGTTTAAGCTAAGTGTTCGATCCTTTCTTCATTTTCTATCATGTTCATCAATTGTTTTACTTGTCTTGTTGTTCCCACCATTTAATTTGGAGTTATGCACTTGATTGGTGATCCAAACTCATCTTATACTTAGATCAAACGATGCATACCATGGGATTTTCATTTGGTTTCATTGTTGCAGCGTTTCTCGTTTATTTTTTGATTGCTCTTCATTTTTAATTGGTGAAATTATGTTTGCTTGCTTTAATTTTTCATTTGAGCATTTGTACATGTTTTCTAAGTCATGTGTTTCTTTATGTCAATATTCCATGTGTTTTTACTGTTTGAATTGACTGCTACATCTTTGAATCTTGGCTACAAGCAAAAGTGTTGGCATAATTCATTTGTTGAAATATACAATCTGTCTTGAAGCCATTGAAATGACATTTTCACTGAATGGTTCATCTTTGATGTGTGTTACATGTTCTTGAGTGTTTCATGCTTGATTTAGTATTTCATCAAGTTCATATCACTTCCAATTATCAAGAACACTTTGTGTCCCAGGAGCAAATTGTGTTGAACTTATCTGGTTTCATGATTTCACTACATGCACAATCTCTTTGTTCAATTTACTATGAGCAATTGATGTGATCGAATTTCGTTTTGATTTTTGCCTTTGTTAGTCAAGAGAAAGACAAAAATAACAAAAAAATAATCATTGAATAAGGTTGAGAAATGAATTCATGAAAAATCATTGAAGTTTAAGCACAAATCCACGTTTTTCTGCTCGATTTGTTCCTAAAATCCAACTTTTTACTACATGCACACTTACTATTTTTGATTTATCATGAATAAATGGTTGGTTCAAAAGGAGTTCTAATTTTTGCCATTTTTTTAAGTAACATCTAAACGAAAAAGAGAAAAAACATCATTGAAAAATGTTGAGGAATGAAAAAAAAGAAAAATTTGTGAAGTAGAGGCATGTTCTAACGTTTTTGACCGGACATTGAGTGATAATCAAACTGTGGTGCAATTTTGGAGTTGTTTTTTATCCTAATCTTATTGGCCTAACAAAGGTGACTTAATTTCCTTATTTGAGGTCCAAAGTAAAGGATAATACTAGCTCCAATATTGTGATTTCAATTTGCATTTCTATTTTAATTTTGTCATTCCTAATCTATTGCCATTAATAGGTTCTATTTGATATGCTAGCCTTTATTAAGTACTTTTAATTTGTTGCTTGTCCATTTCTTGGCTAATCTTTCTGTCTTGTTCTACTCACTTCCCTTTTGGTTTAACTTCCATTGTGTTTATACCTTTTCTTGCTTTATTTGTTAGGCTCTCTTGGTGTGGTGTGTATTGTGATGTAGGAGGATTCTATTAAGGTTTACCATACTTGGAGGTAGTGTCTTGGAAGGTGGAGAATCTATTTGAAAGCTTCAAGCAAGAAGACTTTCAAAGGCAACATCCACTTTCACATCAAAGTGAGGGAGAGCAAACACCAAAAGAATGCAAATACCAAGAGAGGAAAAGTTGTGGTCTCGGATTTTTCAGCCATAAATAGCTTGTAATCATTGCATGTTTCTTGTTCATTTTTCTTTCTTGTAATTTGCCCAACTAGGTGTCTTAGGGGAACCACAAGGTATTCAATCTCATCTCCTAATTAGAACCTATTTCTTCTTTAGTAAATTGTTTGTAGTGGTGAAAGTTTTGAAGGCTCCAAGTGTCTTCTAACCTTACTAATTAGGCTGCATAAGGTAGCTTTATTGCTTTATGTGATAGTGGTTTGATTTAAGAGACCAAAGTCTCTAAAGTCTTGCTAATTAGGTGTTCATTCTTTAGTGTGTAGTTGTTTGTGAATCGTCTTTTGAATTTAGAGCATATCTCTTGGTGAAAGAAGTAAGGTAATTAGCGATCTAACTTTGGCTAAGGAAGGGCTTGGTGCTTAAGAAGTCCATAGTGACTCACCTTCCCTACCTGGAAGGAAGCCATGAAGTAGTTGAACCTTTCACCTAAAGAAAACTCTTACAATTAAAAGATGTCAAGGCGTGCTTCTAGACGTAGTGAGAGTAATCCTGAGAGATTTAAAGATATTATGGAAATGTTTTCTGAAAAGCTAGAACAACTCTAACTATGGACTGAAAAAGAATCCAAAGAAAGAAGAGAAAATAACATAGAAAGGGAATTGTAAATAACTTGTCTAGAGGAAGAAATCAAAGCCATAAGAGGGAAAAAAGAGTAAAGAACTCATAGGCTTCATAGTTCAAGAGGGAGTGGGCCTGAAGAGAGACTAGAGGACACTCTGTCTCAACAAGAATTAGGAGTAGGAGAATACTATCAACAACCTTCTCACACTAAAAGGTAAAGAAGAGAGCATACTCCTAAGGAAGTTAAGGTAGACCTACCTTACTTCTATGGCAAGGACAATGTTAAAGCCTATCTAGATTAGGAAATGAATGTAGAGCAATTGTTTGAATGTCATCAAGCCAATGAAGAAAGGAAGGTGCCTCTGGCTACCCTCAGCTTTCAAGGGTGTGCCATGTATTAGTGGAGCGCATTGGTCAAGGATAGATTGAGGTACAAGGATCCTGCAATAGAGTATTGGTTTGATTTGAAATTTTCCTTTAGGAAGAGACACATTGCTTCCTATTACTATAAAGAACTCATGGACAAACTTCAAAGACTTCAACAAAAGTCTATGAATGTGGAGGAATATAGGCAAAAAATGGAGTTGTTCATGATTAGGGTGGGTATTGAAGAAAAAGAGGCCATTACCATAGCTAGATTCCTGAGTGGGTTGAACATTCATATAAGAGATAAAGTGGAGTTACTATCTTATCATGATTTAAATGATTTGGTTCAATTATGCATAAAGGTAGAACAACAACTTTTAAGGAAAACCTCTTTTAAAAGAGATTCAACTTCCTCTAATTCTTATGTGAAGGTACATGGAGGCCATGACAATTTTGTTAGGAAGACCATGACAACTTGATAAAAAAATCGTGTGTAATGAAGCTTAAGGATCAAGTACAAGGAAAGAATTTACCCTCCATTACAAGGAAAGAAAATTTGTACTTCATCCTTTATCTCCAATTGAGGTAGCCAAGGATCAAATATAAATGAAGCTTAAGAAGGAAGAAGAACAAAAAAAAAGTTCAAAAGTTGAGAGCAGGGAGTTAGAGGTGGGGGAAATTAGTGTTCCTTACCTTAAGGTCATTCAACATGAAGCTCTTTTAACTCAAAAATCTTTAGAAAAAATGCTTCATGAAGAACAACCTTGATACCTCTTATTGTGTCAAGGAACATTCACATGCACTTCTAGTGAATCTTCCACTAAGTCTCTACCTTCTTTTATTGAAAATCTCTTGAAAGAATTTGAGGATGTATTTCCTAAAGAAAGGCCAACCGATCTTCCACCTTTTAGGGGGAATTGAACATCAAATTGATTTTGTGCTTGGGGCTAGTTTATCAAATAAACTAGCCTATAAGACTAATCCTTAAGAAACAAAGGAGAAAAAGACCTAAGTACAAGATTTATTAGATAAGGGTTGGGTTCAAAAGAACCTTAGTCCTTGTGTGGTACCTATCTTGTTGGTCCCAAAGAAAGATGACAAGTGGAGAATGTGTTGTGATTGTAGAGCCATCAATAATATTACAATAAAATATAGGCATCCAATCCCTAGATTAGATGATATGTTGGATAAATTTCATGGTTCCATTGCGTTTTCTAAAATTGATCTTAAAAGTGAGTATCACCAAATTCAAATTAAAGAAGGTGATGAGTGAAAAACTGCTTTCAAGACCAAGTTTGGATTATATGAATGGCTAGTAATGCCTTTTGGCCATACTAATGCACCAAGCACTTTCATGTGCCTTATGAATCATGTTTTGAGTGATTGTATAGGTAAGTTTGTTGTAGTAAATTTTGATGATATTTTAGTGTATAATAAGAGTCTACATGATCATGTAATGCATCTTAGGTCAGTCCTCTCTATTCTTAGTGTTAATCATTTGTTTGACAATGAAGACAAATGCACTTTTTATGTTGACAATGTCATTTTCTTGGGTTTTTTAGTCAATAAAGATGGGGTTCATGTGGATCCCGAGAAAATCAAGACCATTTAAGAAGAGCCTATGATGAGTTCAAATTTTTGCCCTCATTTAATATTTAAATTTGGGGATTTAATTGAATTTTCTGTGCTTAAAGATTGATTTAATTAGGATTTGTGATTATTGGATTTATTGAGTAAGTTTGGTAAAAGTGGCGTAAAAATTGATTCTAGTTGCATAAAATATTATTGGATGTTTTAACGTTTGTTAATGCAGCTGGAATTTATTTTTGGTCAATTAATAATGTGATTTTGAAATATTCAAAGTTACAAAATAAGTCCAAAATCAAGAAATTCTGAAAAAGAATAAATCAGGAGCTAAATGCACCCCCAGATTTTATTTGCACACCCCTTTTAAAGTGGACCACAAAAACCTGTTCTGCACCCCCAGTTTTCACTAAGTTGCACCCCTCCTACCACTTAAACTCCACTCAACCAGATCATGCCATGTGGCAATCCCCACCTTTTAAGATTAGCCAACCATAAGCCGCCACGTGTCATAATCCTCCACTCACCCAATTGACCACTCAGATCTTGCCACGTCATCATCTCCTCCATCTCACTCATGAAACCCTAACCCTAATTTCAGCCACCATGACCACCCTCCACGGCAGCCGCCGCCGCCATCTCCGTCAGCCACCATGGAAGCTTGTTTTCCGACCATCATCGCGCCTCACCGTGACAGCGCCACCATCTTCCTCCATTCGCGCAGCAACGGCGGCGCCACCGTTCTCGCCACCACCACGAACCTGTTCGCGCCACCATCATCCTCAGCCATGGCAGCCACCACCATTGTTTTCCATCTTCACAGCAGCTCTGCATGCCGGAAACAGCACCACAGTTCCGTCATCACCGTTCCCGCTGCAATAGCGCACAATCACCACCTGCGAGCCAGATTTGAACCACCATCTTCGTTCACGGTGCGACAGCAACAACCAGAACAACAACACCTTCATCTTCACAGATCTGCGCTTGCGAGAATCACCGTGAGCCACCTTCGCTTGAACCACCGCGCACCAGCAGCCACGAACCTGCAGCACCTCTTCCGGCCACCACCACG
>Ga0214543_1005324_pt1 | contig 23802 bp, 16 predicted proteins | sample CNSS2metaG_FD_160094 | JGI IMG/M metagenome (GOLD analysis project Ga0214543, IMG submission 160094) | Root nodule microbial communities from cowpea collected in UCLA plant growth center, Los Angeles, California, USA - CNSS2 | ecosystem: Host-associated > Plants > Roots > Nodule | place: USA... | reverse complement strand
GGGCCTGGGCCCCAAATCAGGCTCTTGAAACTTATTGAAGGCGAGGCATCGATGCTAGCTACCATTCTAGGCAAGTAGTCGGTCTCGACCGGCTACTTGCCTAGATGGCTTGTGCTGGTGGTGTTCGGGTACCAGATACTAGGTGGTTTCGATGTGTATACTGTTTACTTGGTTGAGTTTGGCTAGGTACGGTACAATAGTAATTCGTTTTGGAGTAGTATTATATTTCATATAAACATTAGATTCTATTTCATGTAAATATTAAATTGAATGAGATTTGTTTTCTAGATGTTTTTGGTAATTATATACAGGTTTGGTATGTGGTAAGAAGCATAAACGATTTTTTCATAAAAAAATAATAAATCACTTTTTATACCGGTTGAGGTCATACTTGGTGTAAAATGTGTAATTATTTATACCAGTTGGAACTATAATCGGTATAGTAAGTCATTTTTTCTTACATAACTTTCCATTTCCAAGAGGGCTTTCTATACCGGTTCTAGAAATGGTATAAAAAATAATTTTTTTATACCTGTCATGAAACCGGTGTAGAAAGATCAAACCTTCTATACCACCTGCATCTATACCGATGCTAGAACCGGTATAAAAAACCTTTTTTAACCGGTATAAAAAGCCTATTTTACACTAGTGACTGAAATAAGTCAGTGTAAAATACTTTCCAAATTCTTTATGCCATGATATGTTAACTTCGGAATATCATGTGTCCTTTCCTTTCTTTCGTTTGCTCTTTTTCTCCTGGTGGAGCTACTGCCCTCATAAATTCAACAATAAAGGAACCACAATTTATATTTGATTTTCTTTTCATGTCCAGGGTTCTTGCAAATAACTATAATTAACCTAAAGCATGTAAGAAAACAACACAGTAGTAAACAATAGCTCACACTCATCATAAGTGCTCCAAAATCCCCATCTTGAGAATGGAATCCAGTAATCTGCACATCTCTTGTGCTTGTGGATGAGAATGATCACCTGCAAGAAACTCTTCAACTTCATTATCCACCTCTATTATGCTGCATCCGGGCTTCTTTCTCATCCCTTTTTCTTCAATCCTACTCCTAACTTGTTTTGCGTCTGCTTCCCACCTAGCTTCTCTATATATATATTGTAAGTAAGAACGTGAGTACCACAGTCAGAGATCCCCATATCAAGCAGCTTTTTCCATACTCTATTCCCAACATGAATATTTTTATGAATTCTACATGCACTTAGAAGAGCACCCCAAACGTTAGCATATCTCAATGGCAGAGATAATGCCTCCAAGGGAATACCTTTATGTATTACAGGAAACATATCCAGCATCATTTAGAACACTCTGGAGAACTGTGAAAAAAACAATAATCAGAGTGTGTCCCAATGTAGGCGAGCATCAATTCTTAACAACAAAAAAGTTTTACAAACACAGTTGGTAGTTGTTCTTAAAACAGAGTAAACACCAAACCAATTAAGCAGTTTTTCAACAATTGAGAACCTGTTACTAAGATTTTAAGTCATTAATGCCAATTGACAAGATAGCAGCCCAAGTTGCCAGCAAATTCTAGTAACCGGAGGAAGGTATTATTGGTTAAATAATCCATTAATCAGCACTGAAACGTTAAAACTATTGTAGGAGGAATCATGCAACTGCAAAACCTGAAAACTGCAAATTAATAATCATCAGAATTGAATACAATAACCATTGAGTGATTGATTAATTACAGACACCGAAAACCCAACTATAACACATTATCATCTGTTACATGATCCATAAAGTAAAAGAAAAGAAAGGAAATAAGGTTTACCTATATTATCGTATAAATAACCCCAAAGAGAAAAACAACCACCAGGATTCCAAGAACACACAAACCTAGCAATATCAGATCGACCGGGTTGGATTACAAAACAAAAATGATTAAAATCAAACTGAAAAATTATTATGGGGAAATGATAAAAATTAAATATTTTTCGTCTTTTTCATGAGAACTTCATCTTGATCTTCAAAAACCTTCAATCTTCTTCTCAACACAGCTCCTAAAAGCTTTGAAAAGAAGTAATCAAAAAGGAAGAAGAAAATGAAAAACCCTAAAGAGAAAAACCACCATCAGATTCCAAGAACACACACAATCCTAGCAACATCGGAACGGATTGGCTCGCAGAAAAAAAATGATTAAAATCAAACAAAAAAAATGGAGAAATAATAAAAATGAAACATTTTTCGTCTTTTTTCTTGAGAACTTCGTCTTGATCTCTGAAAACAACCTTCGATCTTCTCTTCAACAACTCTTAAAAGCTTTGAAAAGAAGAAAACAAAGAAGAAGAAGAAAATGAGAAAAAAAAACTTTAACATGCTAAAGAAACAGATAACACAAATCAGTACGAAACACCATTTACCTTCATGGAATAAATTCCAAAAATGACCATCAGGAATAACACACTTCTCTTGAAAATAACACAAAGCAACACAGATCGAAAATGCTGCTACTACGAAGGTAAACCAAATGTTGCCACAAAGATATTAAGCCTGCCACAAAGATATTAAGCTTAAAGCTTAATGAAAATAGAAGTCCAGAACAAAGAATATTACTCCAATCAAGGAATATTACCCATAAACACGTTTTCTAGTAAAAAGAGTAGAACAAACATATTGATCTTCGCTCTCATCTTTGCTCTCCATGCAATGAAGATTTCAGGAGGAAGGTAATAGATAAACGAAACTTCTTCAAGAAATTCTCAAATCACCGTCAAGTCAATATACAGTGTTCCCTCCTTTTGCACAAATCCAGAAGCGAGAAAAATAAAATGACTTATAACCCATCATATGTTGTTCTTTAAACACAAAGCAGAATGGGGCAAAGTTGTAAAATGAAGACCACAAATAAAGAGAACGGGAAAGCATTTTTAAAAGAGGGGTAATGTACTCAAAAACCTGTAAAATGAACAGGTGTCAACCAATAAAGTTGGGTTATTTCAGTAATATCCAGAGATGTTTTTACGAAAAAAACATGTAAAATGGACAGGTGTCAACAATTAGAGTTGGGGTATTTGGATAATTTTCAGAGGTATTTATTTTCATATAGTTTAGATTTGAAATATATATTTATAAATCTATATAAATTAAATATTTTTAACATATTAAGTTTATTTAAATTATATTTTATGATAAATTTTATTTAATATTTTAAATATATCTATTTTAAATTGTTTTAAAGTTTTACATTTTAATTTATTGAATTTATTAGTTTTAAACATATTCTAACATTTTGTATAGAAATTATTAATATATAATATATTATACAAATATTTGAAATATAAATTTATAAATCCATATAAATTTATATACAATTATTTGGAATATAAATTTAAATAAAAGATAATATTAAAATTTAATGCAATAAAACATCAACATAAATAAATTTAAAATTTTAAAACAAAATTTAAATAATAATCAACGTAAATTATAAATTTAAATAAACTTAATTTTGTTAAAAATATTTAAAAAATATTAATTTTAATAAAAATATTAGTATAACATTAAAAAATTGAATGTGATCTCAATTTGGAAAATTAAATTTTGATGTAATAAATATCAACACAAATACATTTAAAATTTAAATAAATATCAATGAAAACTATAAATTTAAATAAGCTTTAAATTAATAAAATATTTTTAAAAAAAATATCTTTTCTAATAAAAATATCATTATGACCTTTAAAAATTAAATGTAGTCTCAATTTGAAAATGGATAAAATTGTTCGATTTAAAAAAGTTTGGGACTGAATTAAATTAAAATAGGACCAAATTAAGATTTAAGCAATGACTTAACACATGACACGACACTCATTTGACACGTGATAAAATAATTTAAAAAAAATTAAAAGTAAAATAAAAAATAAAAAAAAGCTACAAATTGATATGTAACACATATTTAACGTTATTAGTATAATATTAAAATAAAAACTTAATTATTACACATTTTCAAAAATAGAAATCCAATTAAGATCAAGTAGACTTAAGTGAAATTTTCAAACAAATAAAAAACTAAGTATTTTAACCTTAAAAATAATATAGGTTTTCTCACTAGTTACACCAAACCCAAACCTTTTGTATAGTGTATAGTATATGAGAACGCCGCAATATACGACTTAAAGCAAGGCTCTGTCATGGAATACTACACGTTCCCATTATCTCTCTAGAGGGAGCTTGAAAATTATGATTGTTTCCCTTATAGGAATATGAAGTTAAAGTTATACAAACACTTACTTTTCCAATAAAGTTGTTAAATATTTAGTAAAAACATACTATAGGATTTCAGATAAAATATATTTGTTTTTGTTATTCCCTTTTGTTTTTATATTTTTCACGTATGCTCTGTATTACTTTCATCCATATATAATGAAAATTCATTTGCATCGAGTCCTTTTCGTTTTTTCGTTTTTTTAAGAGCAAATTAGAAAATTAGAGTGTAAACAATGAAAAAGAAGAAGAAAAGAAATAGAGATAAATATTAAAAAAATTGTCAGGATTAAATGAAAAGAAGTATTAAGTGGGATAACTTTATTTATTATTGTGAGTTGTTTTTTGATTTTTATATCATATGTATAGTATAATTTACTAGGTTGAATTTTGACATGTAAATTCATACATTAAAGAAAAAATCTGGTTATTATCCAACTGCAATTTTCTGACGCAAATTGTGATCCATTCCAACCAGCAGTATTCTATGAGAAACAAAATGAGGTCATACATTGGAGAGAGAAAATCAAAACAATAATATAATAATTAGATTTGATTAATGATTGGTATTGAATATTATAAAAGTTTAGTTGTCTGGGCAAGTCATGCATGGACTAAAAAAGCACACTTAGAATTGGGAAGAGAGAAACTATAATGCAAATATGATATATGAGCAACAGACACGAAGGGAAGCTGCACTTCAAACATAAACTGCTTCCAAGATAGAAGGGTTAGAAAGTTGGGAACTCAATTTGGGACCCACATCGACCTTTAGGGAACACAGGGCATTCGATGAAACCAGAGGCCGAAGTGTCCACGCACAAATAAACTTGGTAAAGCTGGCTGCTACGTGACGCATCTACGTTGCACTCAATGTATGGAGTATAACCAATTGCATTTTTTATAGCCCCTGTGATGCTGCTCAGACTGTAAAACCTTCCATCTGCTTCAATCCCTATTAATCCAAATGCGTATTTATCAGAAACATTGCTATGACATTGCCAAAATAATGGAGCCAGTTTTAATGTATTATATACCAGCTTTTGTAAGAGCTCCAAGGAGGTTGGCTCTCTGTTTCAGATCGAGAGCTGCTTCAAAGTAGTCATGTTGCTTAAGGAGTGACTCAGAACAAGTCCCATGTTTCTCCCATTCGTGGGCCCAGAATTGAACCCCGCTATCACTTGGGCATGCCAGAGTGGGCCAATTCCTCTGTAAATTGCTTGTCAAATCTGATATCTGTCACAGTATGTAATTTATCAGATATACAAACACGTAGCAAGACCTTTTATTAAATTATCAAGCTGGGTAGCTATAGCATCAGAGGGTGGAGCACGGAACTGAAGCATAGAAGAATATTCTTTTCTTACTCTTTTTTATACATTTTTTTTTGTTTGGTTTCATTTTTTCTTTACTAATAGAAAGACATAAAAAAGCTTAAACTTTGTATAAAGACGCGTAAAAAGAGGACAAGCTGATGTTTCTACTGCTCCAAAACAGAAAGAATAAATTATCTTGTGAGGAAACAAAAAGACAACGAATTTTTAAATGCGGCATTACTTATTTAGCTTACTGATTAAGTAATGTGCTAGGCGACATAGAAGTAATCTTGACTAAAACGAGGCAAGCAATAAGTAGAGCAATGTTTCGGTTAAAATCACCAGAAAGAAAAAAACAATTATACTATTTATCTGTGGATTGAAAATATTCCGAGCACAATATGCGGCAAGACGAACCATATTTGTAAATCAGTAAACAATAATGAGCTTGGAAACAAGAGTTTCCTGAATGTAACGCCATGAAGATAGAATCAAAGGTGCATGCAATTAGAAAGACGTACCTGTGATTGCTGAAAATGATTGTTTGAATCACAGTTAGACGGGTAAGAACCATCTTTGTTATTAGGCCAGAGACCATGAATGCCAAAATCTGCAGCGGGTTTCCCAGTGGTTGGGTAACAGCAACTGTTCTGTGTGTCACAGTAGGAGCCTGGCCACTGATAAAAACAACATCTGGGCATAAGAAAAAAGAATAATGAATGACCTTGGACAACCTTAAAGAAATAATCTAACCTGCTGAACAAAGTAGTAGAAATCAAAATCCTGGGAAGAACAGAGAATGGCCAAATGTAGAAGCACCAAAAGCTTCATGGAGATGGACCCTTTGGAACCCATGTCTGCCTCTACTTTAGCGATAAAGAGAGAAATTTTGATGTGGTTTTCTGGAGTATGATTCTTTGGATTCGTGAATTTATAGAGATGTGAAAGGGAATATGAGTAGGTGTGAAAGCTTGGATTATGAAAGATACATAACGTTCACTGCTTAACTACCTTATCATTCATATCATGGTTTACGTGCGCAACTAATTACACCGTAACAGCGACATGTCGTTTTGTTTCTTTCCATAGTCCTCACACAACTAAATACGATGTATTGGAGAAAAAAAAGTTAATGTTTATGTCGAATGGGAATGCGTGATATTTATTGATTTTTATTTGTTTTATGCATGCACCTTTGTGGGAAATGGTACTGAAAGAACGAAATCGGGTTTTTTGTTTTGTTTTTGCAAGGGATGGGTACGTAGCAATTTAGGCACTTGTACAAAAAGCCCAAAACAGAGGCAGCCGTTTAAATGATTTCACATCACACGCCGGACCAAAAAACTAGCCCCCTTTTTACATGGGACATAGGCTTATTACAAAAGTCTATCTTATACACTTCCTCGGTCACAATGGGTATTTTCCTTTGTACGTTGTGGTGGTGGTTCATCTTAGATGTTGCCACGAAAGATTTATTAATTCATAATGATTTTACAAACCACATATGACATTTGAGAATTGTGCTAATAGGTCTAACTAGTCGATATTTTTTAAGTAAGTCGTTTTAAATTTCTTTTCCTTCTAACTTTTATTTTCCAAAGAACTAAAAGTTGGGGACCTGTAGTGATGACATTATTTAATCTTTTTCCTTGTAAAGTATCTGCTCAGTATTGGACCGACTAATTGGACCTATCACCACAAATATTGTTATAGCCAAAAAGACTGGTGTTCAATTAGCCAAAATATTCATAGTGTTCTCTTTCCTCTTCGTCCTATGCCCCTCATTATTCACTCTTCTTCAGCCCCTTCGCTCCTTTGTCCACTTAACGCCTCATTATTATTCTCCTTTACAACCTATCTGTTATTTGAACAGTCTCTTTTATTCCTCTTTAATCTTCTTTATTACCTATGTGGCATCCTAAGTCGATCTACTCCTTTTCCTCATAAAGTATCCGATCTGACAGTTGGTCGACTGGTTCGGCTAATTACCACATATGTCAATAATTATTAATTTATAAATTAGTATCTAAATTAACCACTTTAATGACTAATTATTTTTTTTCTCTAAAATTGGTTACTATTTAGTGACATTCTTGTAGTGTTGCTTCGTTTTAAACCAAACATATTCTCTATGATCTTCATACTCATGACATTAATACTTCAGACAATTTATTTTCTATGAAAATCATTTTCCAAAAACTCATGTCTAATGAAAATATCATATGATCTAGTGATAATATCAAACAGACTAATGATTTGAGTGCTCTTATTAATCATTATAATGTTTCTGATAATGTTTCTAAAAATGATGATTTTGATAATGTTGTTTCTGAAAAAATACACTTTAATAATGAGAATGCTAACATATAGGTAGTTATAGACAATTCTTTAGAATGAGGTTCGTGATTTTCACATGAATGAAAATCACACAATACTTTGGGGATCCATTAGAAATATACATCTTCTGACTTATCTAGAAGACAATCATATATCTTTAGAAGCCAAACCTAATATTAAATACTCTATTGTCTCTTGCTAGACTCTTTTCTTCCTTTAAGCAGGTCATTTTGACTATAAATGCTAATGTTGAACCAATACCCTTTGAAATTATGTATAAACATTGTAATCGGAGAAAGGCTATGGATCAAGAACCCAATGCCCTTGAAAGAACAACATATGGAGTTATACTTCTCTATCCAAAAATAAAACAATTATTAATTGCAAATGGGTGTCCAAAATTAAGTATAATGTAAACACTTTTGTTGATAAAAATAATGTTCGAATCATCCCCAAATGCGTAGTTGGAATGATTAGATTTCACTAATACTTTTTCTCTTGTTCCAAGTTAACTACTATTTGTCTTCTATTATCCCAGACAACTATATATAATTGGCATCTAAAACAACTTGATGTTGTTAGAAATATTAATATAATTTAAAAAAAATTAAAATAAAATATTGTTGTTACTGGGATTTTAATACAATGTTAATTCCAGAGTTAAATTCTATTTATGTATAAACAGTTTTTATTTTTTCATTGATTAGAAATTATTTTTGGTTTAAATCAGTTTGATGGTCATTTACTCTTGTGTCTCCTTTTTTCACCTATAAATACCACCTAGTTTCATAGGAATAGACACACAACAAACACTAGATTTCTTCCTCTCAAAAGTGTTTTTTCTTTTCCTTCTCTATATTATCTCTTAAAAACAGTGGTGTTCATAATGTTCAAAGATCCTTCGCTGCACTCGATCGATCTGACAGATTGTTGTATCTTGGGGGAGGAACGCATAATATTGAGTATTGTCCTGTGTAGTGGAAGTGTTTTCTTTCTAAGGATAACGCTCTACATGCTTCAACCCAGGCTTACTCTACCTTTATCTCATTTACATATTTACATTATCTTTATATTGTTATTGTTTGTTATAAGAACAATTTGATTTGATTATCTCTTTTATCCATATTTCTATCTTGTTTCTGGTTTATCATTATTTTATTTTCAACATATTTTCTAACATTCTTAGAGAGAAAAATTAATCATAAAAAAATATAAATCCAATTTTTCTTATTATGTTTGCCATGGATATGATTAAGTCACTCTCAAGTAAGCCTGAAAATTTTACGGGTGAAATTTTTTTCTGTTGGTAATAATAGATGTGGTTTTGGCTCACTGAAATAGGATTATTTTCTGTGATTTCTAAAGCTATTGATTCTTCTATCATCTTAAGTGCTTATTCTTCTTCTTCTTTTTCTTCTTCTGATCCTTCTGATAAAAATATTTTATGTCATGGACATATTTTAAGTGCTTTGTCGGATAATATTTATAAAATATTTTGCCACACCAAAACGGCTATTGAGTTATGGGAAGCACTTAAACTTAAATATAGATCTGCAGAAAAAGGTTTATCGAGATATTCTTTTGAAGAAGTTATTGAATTTCAAATGGTTGATAATAAACTCATTTCTGATCAGATTCATGAGTTTGAAAATATTGTCTATGACATGAAATTAAAAAATATTATTTTACCAAACATTATGCTTGTGGCTCTTTGATCTCAAAGTTGCCTCCTTCTTGGTCTGATTGTGCTCGAAGTTTAAAACATAAGCCCGGAAATTTCTCTTTTGATGATTTGCTTGTGTGTCTTCGTATTGAGGAAAAACATCGTTTTTCTCAAAATTTTGTTCAAAATTCTTAGTCTAAAGCTTATTTTGTTGAGAACTCTAATAAATATGAGAACTCTTATAAGCCTAATCCTAAACCATTCAAAAGACATGGTTTTAATAAAAAGAAGTTTGCGAAAAAAACCTTCTTTCTCTAAACCAAAGAACAACTTTTCTTATAACAACAATAAAAATAAGGATAAAAATATGGGGAATGAGATATTTTGTTTTGTTTGTGGGCGAACTAATCATCTAGCCAAAAATTGCTTTCAACGTTGTTGCCAACATGTGTCTAATTCCAAACCTGAAGCTAATACTATTACTATGGGTGTTGCCTCTGATTTCCCATTTGAAAGGTACCATGTCACTAGCCCTGAGTTAAATTATGTTTTTAACTCAAACGATTGGTTTATAGACTCTGGGGCTAATGTTCATGTGTGTGCTGATAAAAAAATATTTTCTCTATATCAGGAAAAAGGCACATGTATCGTGAGTATGGGAAATGGGAGCATCGCACATGTTCTAGGAGAGGGTCAAGTGAAATTAGAGTTGTCTTCTAGAAATTATCTTATTTTAAATGAAGTCTTTCATGTTTCTGAAATTAGAAAAAATCTCATAACTACTTCTTTGTTAGTACAATAGAGTTGTTTTTTAGTCCAATAGAGTTGTTATTACTAAACATGGTGTTTTTATGGGTAAATGATATATTTGTGATGGTTTGTTTAAATTAAAGTCTTTTGCATTTTTCTTCTAATAAAATATCTGATAGTTCTTCATTGACTATTACCAATGTTGAAAGTTGTGATATGTGGCATGCTAGACTAGGTCATATAAATTTAAATTCTATTATATAAATTTAAATTCTATTAGAAGAATGATGTCTCTTAATCTTATTCCTAAATATTCTATTGATATGAAGAAAAAATGTGAAATATGTGTTCACTCAAACCAACCAAGAAAAGCTTTCCATACATGCATTCAAAAGGAAACTAATCTACTTGAATTGATACATAGTGATGTATGTGATGGTAATGATGTTTTAACATGTGGTGGTAAAATATATTTTCTTACTTTTATTGATAATTTCTCTAAATATTGTTATGTGTATTTAATAAACCACAAACATGAATTTTTTGAAAATTTCAAAATATATAAATCTAGGTAGAAAATCAATTAGAAAGAATAATTAAGATCCTTCAATCTGATAGAAGGGGTGAATATACATCTTTAGAAATGAGTGCTTTTTGTGAAACTCATGGTATTATTCATGAAATAACACCTCCCTACAGTCCTCAATCTAATGGTGTAGCTGAAAGAAAAAATAAAACTTTGCTTGATATGGTGAATGTTATGCTTACAAGTTCTGGTTTGCCAAAAAATATGTGGGGTGAAGCCTTATATTCAGCTTGTTATATTCTCAATAGAATTCCTTATAAAGATTGTGATAAAACTCCTTATGAGTTATGGAAGAAGAGAGAACCTTTTCTAAAATATTTTAAAGTGTGGGGGTGTCTTGCAAAGGTTAATATACCACCTAATAAGAAAAGAAAATTAGGAATTAAAACAATTCATTATGTTTTTATTGGTTACTCTCTGCATAGCACCACTTATAGATTTTTGGTTATTAATTCTGAAGTGAATGAAATCTCCAATAATACTATTATGGAATCTAAAGATGCAGTTTTCTTTGAAAATGTTTTTCCTTTAAAAAATAAAATGACTAAAACTATTTATGATACTTCTACTTTTGGTTTGCTTTCTGGTGGTAATGTTATCTGTGATGGTTCTAGTTCTATTTTTCCTTCAAGTGAAAATGCTAATAAAATTATTCAAAATGAGCCTAGAAAGAGTAAAAGAAAAAGAAAAGCTAAAGATTTGTGTCCTAACTTTTATTCTTTTATGCTTGAGGATGATCCTAAAACTTTTGGTGAAGCACTGAGATCTATTGATGCTCCTTTTTGGAAAGAAGCTATTAATAATGAAATGAATTCTCTTAAAGAAAATAAAACTTGGTTTTTAACTGATCTTCCTCCTGGTTGTAGAAGTATTGGATGTAAATGGATTTTTAGGAAAAAATTAAGGATTGATGGGTCTGTAGATAAATTTAAGGCAAGACTTGCTGTTATTGGTTGCCAACAAGTAGAAGGTGTAGATTTCTTTGATACATATTCACCTGTTTCAAAAATCACTACCATTAGAGTTTTGATTGTTGTTACTTGCATTTTTAATTTACAAATTCGCCAAATGGATGTTAAAACTGCATTTTTAAATGGTGATTTGGAAGAGGAAATATATATGAAACAACCTGAGGGCTTTATTAAGTCAGGGAAAGAAAATAAAGTTTGTAAACTTGTTAAGTCTTTATATGGTTTAAAACAAGCACCAAAGCAATGACATGAAAAATTTGATGAAGTTATTATTTCATATGGTTTTCATATTAATAATAGTGATAAATGTGTGTATGTAAAACAATAGATGATGTTGTTTATGCTATTTTATGCTTGTATGTAGATGACATATTAATATTTGGTAGTAACATAGATGTTATAAATGATGTGAAACATATGTTGTCTAGTAATTTTGATATGAAAGACCTTGGTCCTGTAGATGTTATTTTGGGTATTAAGATTTTATAGAAAGATGGTGATATTATTTTAACGCAGTCTCATTATGTTGAGAAATTATTGAAGAAATTTAATTATTCTGATGTGAAATATGTTTTAACGCCTTTTGACCCATTTATTAAACTAAAGAAAAATTTAGGTGAAGGCATTTCTTCTCATAAATATTCTCAAATTATTGGTTCCTTATTACATTTGACAAATATTTCTAGACCTGATATAGCTTATGCAGTTGGTAGATTAGGAAAATATACACATAATCCTGATCATTCTCATTGGACTGCATTAGAACGAGTGTTTAAATATTTGAAAGGAACCATTAATTATGGAATTCATCATACAAAATTTCCTATTGTTGTTGAAGGATATAGTGATGCAAATTGGATTTCTGATTATGATGACACAAAGTCAACCACTGGTTATGTTTTTACTTTGGGTGGAGGTGCAGTATCATGGAAATCTGCTAAATAATCTATTATTTCATGATCTACCATGGAAGCAGAGATTATTGCTTTAGATACTGCTACTGCTGAGGCAGAGTTTATTAAAAATTTTCTATATGATTTACCATTGTTAAATAAACCCATACCTCCTATTTCAATGCATTGTGATAGTCAAGCTGCCATATCTAAAGTTTCTAGCAAAAACTTTAATTAAAAAAGAAGGCATCTCAGAGTGAGACATAAATCTATTAGAAACTTAATTACTGATGGTATTATTTCTCTTGACTTTGTCAAGTTAGAAAGAAATATTGCGAATTCGCTTACTAAAGGGTTGACGCGTCAACAAGTAATTGAGTTGTCGAGGGGAATGGGACTAAAACGCATAAATTAGTTGCAACAATGGACACCATCTCCACATGAATGGCGATCCCATGGAATGAAGTTCAATGGGTAACAACAAAGTTGTTTGTTGACTAAAGTACACCAATTGATTTGATTAAATATTATGTCTCATTCCTATAGCGATGTGTACTATAAATTGTGACAATAATAAGGTTAAGGCATATGTATTATTATACTTATTTTGTAAAATACCTCTAATAAACCCAATGACAATTTTTGTAGGGGTATGAGTCACAAATCACCCTTTGAGGGTTTACCTAGTGAGTGTGATGGTGGGGCCGCCATTGTGAGACTTGGGCAAAGTCTCTAAATGACACTCATGACACAAGATACATGCACAAGGTCGTAATGTGCAACCACTGATTAGAACCTATAATGAGCACCAATATTGTATGTGTTATTTACTAAAACCCGGTTACAGAGGATGTAGTTCAAGACAATCAAGTCTTTGCATTTTCTCGGGTGGAAGTTTATAAGCACTAAGTGTAAGACTCAAACCCGGAAGGTTCCTTATACTGAAATACAATATTTTTTTTAAAAGATAATATATATATATATATATATATATATATATATATATATAATTAAGTGGGGGATTGTTAGAAATATTAATATAATTTTAAAAAAATTAAAATAAAATATTGATGTTATTGGGGTTTTAATACAATGTTAATTCCATAGTTAAATTCTATTTATGTATAAACAGTTTTTTATTTTTTTTCATTGATTAGAAATTACTTTTGGTTTAAATCAATTTGATGGCTATTTACTCTTGTGTCTCTCTTTTTCACCTATAAATACCACCTAGTTTCATGAGGAATAGACACACAATAAACACTAGAGTTCTTCCTCTCAAAAGTGTTTTTTCTTTTCCTTCTCTATATTATCTCTTAAAAACAGTGGTGTTCATAAGGTTCAAAGATCATTCGTTGCACTCGATCGATCTGACGGGTTGTTGTATCTTGGGGGAGGAGCGCATAATATTGAGTATTGCCCTGTGCAGTGGGAGCGTTTTCTCCCCAAGGATAGCGCTCTGCGTGCCTCAACCCAAACTTACTCTATCTTTATCTCATTTACATATTTAAATTATCTTTATATTTTTATTGTTTGTTATAAGAACAATTGGACTTGATTATCTCTTTTATCCATATTTCTATCTTGTTTCTGGTTTATCATTATTTTATTTTCAACATATTTTCTAACATATGTTAATAATGTCTTCCTGCATGATCTTACAAGAAAAAATTTATATGCAACTTCCCCATGTATGATGCATAAAAACAAAAGCCAGGTATATATATTACATAAGTCCTTTTATGGCCTTAAACAAGCTCGTCAATAGTGGTATGCTAATCTTTCTAATTTTTTATCTTTACATGGATTTAAATAAGTTTCTACTAATCATTCTTTCTTTAAAATTGATTAAATCAAGCCCAAATTCTCTTCTTATATTTTTAGAGAATATCATTCTTGCAAGAAATAACATCATTAAGATCCATAATATCAATGCTAGATCAAAGTTTCCAAATAAAGAATTTGGGTGATCTAACTTATTTTCTTGGTTTCAAGGCGGCAACAAACAATAAATGATTTCATTATTGTCAATGCAAATAGATTCTCAATCTTTTCAAAGATATTGAAATGCTTGCCTTAACATCCTTACACCTATTAGTTTCTCCAATTTAGTTTCTTTTGTTACTAGAGAACCATTCGCTCATCCCACCTCTTATAAACATCTTTTTGGTAGACTTGTCTAACTTACAAACACCCAACTTGACGTAACTCATCATGTCAATCATCTCAGCCAATTCGTTGCTGCTCCAACTAGTGCTCATCATCGGGGCTTTTTAAATATATTGTGTTATCTTAAACAAGCTCTTAGACGAGGTATTTTAATTTAAAGCTTCCAGTGATTGCGATTAAGCGGGTTGTCCTTGAATCTCAAAGGTATATCACCAAGTACACTGTCTATCCTAGTTATTCTCCAATATCATAGAGATCAAAGAAGAAATCCACTATCTTTCTAAAATTTGAATATAGAGCCTTAGCCTCTACAACTTGTGAATTACAATGGTTACATTATGTCTTACAGGACCTTCGTATTTCTCACTCTCAACCAATTCTCTTGTACTATGACAATCAATATATAAATACAACAAGCTTCTAATCTTGTTTTCCATGAACAGATTGCACTTTGGAATTGAATGTCATATTGTTAGAGAAAAACTTCATTAAGGGTTGATCAAACTTCTCCCTATTAGTTCAAGTTTTCAACAAGCTGGTATTTTAACTAAGGCCTGACCTCCTTCCATGTTCAAAAACTTATGTTCTAAGTTGGGAAGTCTTAATATTTACTCCCAGCTTAAAGGGGTTCTTAGAATTTCAACAAAATTCAAACACCAGATGATAGCAAAATTAAGGGAGTAGACAATGATTATTCTTAATAGATAAGATAATGTTGTCTGATCTCTCGATGTATATTAATTATCGATTTCTTATCCATCTTTTTTATAAATCTCTATTCTTATAAGTTTTTTATGCGTTTTTTAACAACATTTTGGTAAAACTAATGTGGAAGAGGATTAAGGACTAACTATCATTGCCACTATCATGAAAATCCTTTAATGTGTTTTTTCATTTCAAACTCTCACTCTCTAAACTTTGATGTTATAGTATACTGTACAGAGAGTCATTTGGCCAACCTGCCAACCCACCCAAAAAAACCGGGTCGGATCAACATTTTAAGCCTAGGAACCCGATCTAGCCTGGCCTGCCCATCCTATTAACCTGATAGGTCAACTCGTGGGTTAGGTCGGGTCAACCTGCAACCTAACTGTTTTGTTTAAAAAAAAATTGGAGCATCAAGTTCTAGTGCAGTGTTCAGATTCAATTGAAATTAAACCTGGAAAACTAACTAGTCAACCATCAGTGAAGAACTACTTGCATTTTCAATCAATTAACAACAAGCAATCAATTAGAACCAATAAATTAACAACAATTAACAACAATCAATTAGCAACAGAGCATGTGAAAAGGTAAATCATGAATTGGAGTAGAAATAAGAGAAAAAGGAGAACAACAGAAAGGTATTAAAAGCCAAAAAGAAAATGGAGTGTGGGTTGAGGAAGTGAATAATCGGTGGAAGATTGAACCCTCTCCTTCCAGTAAGCATTGGTAGGGTTCATGACCATGCCACCCTTCGTTGTCTTCATTGTGGAAGATTGAACCCTCTCCTTTAAAAGCTACTTGTCAACACCCAATTTCGTTCGGGTAAAAAAATAATAATTTTGTTTTCACAAAAAATAATCAGGAAGAGGAGGAAATAAAAAAAAAAACAAAAGACTAATGAACATTGATTTGTGTATTGATATATTCCTACTTTAATTTCATCTCATTTTAAATTTAGTTTAATCTTGTTTTATTTGATTTAATCTTGTTTTCTTTATCTTGTTTCTTTTATTTTATTTTATCTCTTTTATTTTATTTTATTTATTTTATTTTTTAATTTTTTAATTTTTTTAAATTTTTTTAATTTTCAAAAAAATATGTATATAAAAAAAAGAAAAAAAAAGAAAGAAAGCTAGAGGTAACGTAAGGTCTCTCTGTTATCAGACCCATGCCTGTTGTGCTATCATGGTTTTTGTATTGGGAATGACCTGTAACATAGTCATGATGATTGAAGGAGCAGGAAACAACATTTGCTCTCAACCTTATCCCAAATTTCGAGATTGGAAGGTGCAGAGAAAAGTGAACAGAACAAAGGGAAGAGTTACATAATAAAAAGAGGAAGATTCATGAAAGTGGAGTTTTTACGACAGAGGGGGAAGGCACTAGAGATCAGAGAGGGGGAGAATGAGTCAACATTGAAAATGGAAGCAAAGTTGTTAGTGCATTAAGTTTTATTTTCACAGTAAGTGTTCTTAACTCCTTAGCTTCTGTTACCGTGACTTGCTATTGATTTTCATGAATGAATGTATGTACTGGAACTTCTATTACCGTGACTTAATATGAATGTTCATGAATATACGAATTGGAGATGATTTGAGGTGAGCATAGTAAGTCTGTTATTTATTAGCCAGGATCCACCACCCCATCATCCTCTTTGTTTCACCATCATTCATCACCACATAACCAAACAGATCCTCATCAGTGTTTGCTCCATCATCCTAACACAGTTTGCATCATTAATACACCAAAAAAAACTTATCACCACCTTACCACCTTACCGCCGCACCCAACGTGAACACCAAACCAATAACCCATCACCATCTTCATCTAGCACTTGCATAAAAACCAAAATACAAAAAAAAATAACAGAGAATCTCCATTCACACCAGACCAGAACCCCATTCCAACACCAAATATTCATGTCTCATCTTCCCCAATCATTTACACCCAACAACAGATAACATAGGAAGGAACTTAGGATAAGCAATTGGTACGTGATTTGGGATTAGATTTGAATGCGGGGAAAAGGGGAACCTCGCGGCAACTGGATTTCTGGTAGTGCTTTCCGCAAATGGTGATGGCGTCGCAGCAGCAGTCCAGATCGCGACTATCTAGGTTGACAAACGCGAGGCCGAAGCAATGACAGCGGCGTGGCATGCGACGACGCGACTCTAGAACCTAGCCTATCTTGCGCGCAGGAGAAGAAATGAGAAGGCAAGCGTTTCAGAAAGATGGGTTCTCACCGACGACGGCGATGGCATCTCTCGTCGGTCGTCGGACGCGCGGTGGTGGCACCTGCTGCTGGAGCCGTTAGGGCTTGCGGGGATGTAGAAGGAGGTTGTGTGAAGGAGAAGCTTTAGTTTAAATTAGGTTTAGTTTAACTAGAAATTGGACCAGACCCTTGTTTGCTTTGTGCACCTCCCATCTTGATATCTGCACCTCCCCCGTTTGCAAAATTGAATTACTTTGTGTTTTTGGTCTTCATTTACTGACTGCACCTAGTTTTCACTATTTACACCTCTTCTACATTTTTATTCCATCTTTAGCTTTTACTATGCACACCCCCTTTTTCCTTTATCTCGCACCCCTGTTTTAATTTTATGTTGCGAGTACCCCTGATATTTACTAACCTCAGACCTTTGCCATACATATTTCATGTTTACTTCATCCACCCTCACATTTACTTCATGCACCCCACCTACTTACTGCGTGCACCTCCCAAATCTGATAACTCGCCCCCTATGTATTTGTTTCTCATTTTTGGGCATGTGTTTATGCATTACTCGCTGCACCTCCCACATTACTCATGCACCTTACTATTGTTTCTTTTACTTTTATATTTTTTGTTATTATTTTTTTTTTCTTCCTTGCTTAAAAAAGAGAAAATGAAAATGTTTTAAATTATATAAAATTACAAAAAAATAGAAAAATCTAAAAAACAAAAAATGTTCTCTTTTACTTTATTGTGTCTGTCCGGTCGCCCGCACCGTGTGACACTCATTTTTGTTTCTTTTTAGTATTTTTGTCTTATTATTTCTTTTGGGGGAAAATTAACATTTCTAAAACCACATCGATTTTGCATTTTTAATTAAAGGTACCGCCATTGGGCGGACGCGTAGGGTGTTGACACCTTTCCTACGCGTAACCGACTCCTGGATCCAAAATTTGATTTTTCGCAGACTTTCTTTATTTTATGGTTTTCCATAGTTTTCCAAAAATAACTGTGGTGGCGACTCCCAATCTCTTTTTAAACCCATTTTTCTTTTCGGTTCGCCTTCCCGTTGCGATTCTGGTTGCGACAGCTAACGACTTCACTAGGGACGCTAGAGAGTCAAGCCATTTAATTAGATATGAAACTTGATGTGGTTTTTCCTTATGCTTTATTTCCTCTTTCTTTTTATTTGTTTATTATTGTCTTTATATGCATGTGTATATATTTGTCTCTTGGAATAATTGTTTGTGAATTGTTTTGCTTATTTGTTACATATATGTCTAGGAAAATTTTTGGCTATTTTGCATGTGGGGTTATGGTATGCATCACTCTCTCTCCACACACACATTGTGCATATCATGAGTGGGGCCTTATACCAGGTATGTGTAACTTAGAATTAGAGGGGATTGTGTAGCGCTGCCATAGTGGATGAATTCCCAAATGGTCATTGTGAGAACCCCAGCTAGAGTTTGCTTGTTTCCTTGATACTCTCCCTCCTTGTTGTATACCAACTGTTGTGGGAAATATCATGAAATGGGCCATAGCTCTAGTGACCTAGATCTTTAAGTTTAGGGAACCATCCCGGTGAACTCATGTACTTTACCTTAGATCCATTAGGCGCTAAACCTCTGTTAAGGCACAAAGGGAGATTGCTTGCTTTAATCCTCACCTTTTGTGTGCATAATGTACATGTGAAAAAGTGCCTATTGAGGCACAATCATGCATAGCATTTTTATATCATACATCATATCTCATGAAAATAGGCGCCTCTCGAGGCGTAAACATGCATTTCATTATGTCACTTTACATATCATGCATGGTGTTTTCAAATAAGTGTATCACATTTCATCATCATATCATGGGAATAAATGCCTCTTGAGGCACATGCATTACATCTCATGTAGGTTTTTTCAATTGGTTGCATATCATGCATGGTGCTCTTCAATCACATCGATATACGAGTGAGTAAGTACCTCTTGGGCACAAACTTGCGCTACAGTCAATTGTTGATTTAATCCATAACACGCATCTCATCTCATACGAATAAGGGGTGTCTCTAAGAATGAACAAAAAGAAATAAAATAAGATTGTCACATTTCGAGTCACTTGTTTTTCTCGCAAATCGTCAAATTCGCTTCTTTTTAAAAAAAGAATAATGGGGTGTCGCGTTCTCCCGGAGTCAAATGTTTAATTTGAGAACAATGACTTGTTTTTTTTCGAGACATTTGTGTGCGCATTTTTGAAAACATCCATCCTTCGGCTTTCCTAGAGTGAAGGATTTGCCTTGTCAGCACTGAACGATTGTGTTTATCATTACCTACATTGGTTGGGTGGTCCCTGATTCCGTCGAGACAAAAACAAAAGAATTTAAAAAAAAAGAAAAAACAAAAGAAAGGAAAAACGAATTAGAAAATAAAGCTCGCTAGACTGAAAACCTGAGAGGGCAGTTTAGGCAAAAAAAAACTAAACATTCTTTGGTCAAATCAGTAGGTTGAATGAATAGATAATGTTTGATATCATATCTTTTGAAGTATTTGTCTAATATTCATAACATGATATTTTCAGACTCATCTTATTTTTCATTACCTTTCCACCACAAAGCCTACTTCTTTTATTCCATGGTGGACCAACATGAAAGGAGCATCCTAACCTAGGCAACTTGTAAGCAATTCTCTTAACATGAAAATAAAAATAAAAAATGCATACTAAATTGAAAACCTGAAAGGGTGGTTTTTTTTAAAAAGAAAAAGAAAAAAAGTTTTGAAAAACATGTTTTGAGATTTGCTTTCAATGACTAAGACAGTTTTTTGATTCACATGTGCCAAAAGCTCCTTAAAATAAGCATGATTAATCAATTAGATAAGGGGCATCCTCCTTCGTTTTTTCATTCTCACCCTCTTCATGGGTTTCATCTTCATTTCCTATCATATCCTCTACTCACAACCTAAAAACCTTGTCCAACCTTTGCATACAATTGTCGAACCTTTTTCTCCAAAATCCAAACTAGGGCAGTTGCGTCATTTTACCATTTGTATGATCATTCATTTATCCAAAGAAAGGGCAACTTCACCTTAATAATCATGGTTACACTAGGGGCATCGTCTAGAGTCCCCACCACATTTCAACCTCTTCATGCGTTACCATAATTGGGGCAGACCAAACATAATTTATGCGTCAATCCAAGTCCTCAAATAAGGAAAACTTTGGAAGTCCCCATCTTTTTTTTCAACCTCTTCATAAATGGGGCAGTGTGTCAATCCAAATCCTCAAATAAGGGAAACTTTCTAAGTCCCCATCATTTTTCAACCTCTTTGTTCCTTCTCGACCGGGGCAGTGTGTCAATCCAGATCCTCAAATCAGAGAAACCTTTAAAGTCCCCTCCTTTTTTCTAATCCTTTCTTCAATAAACTAGGGCAAGTTAAACATATTTTGTGCCCTTATGCCAATCCATACTCTCACGCTGGACAAACTTTTGAAGCCCCTATCATTTTCTTCATGTCATCAACAGATGGGGCATGCCCAAACATATGGTGCCCCGATACCAAATCGAACTAGGCTAACTCCCTAGTCAGTCCTCGTCATCTCGTCCAACCCCTTCTAAGCCATTGGCAATTTTATGCATGTTGTTTAGATGATGCTTCAAAGGAAATGATACAAAAATAGAGTTTTTCAATAAACTGATCAAACCAAAGAATTGATTTTAAAAAAAATAAATAATGTCTCAGGAAGAGGGGAACTCCCTGTTATCTTACCAAAAGCAAGGGAAAGGAAAATAAACTAACTAGGCAATTATTTTAATCCAATCCCTTCCATATCCACTATCTTTTCTGACACAAAACTCATACTTCATTCAAATTCTTCTCGATACGCCAAAATTGAGGAAGCTTTGTCTATCTCATGAGTTTTTGCCCTAACATTCACATATCCATATTCTAAAAAACTTGTTCCAAAAACACCAAAATTGGGGCAACCTTTTTAGGAACTCTTATGTTTTTTGCCTTGACATTCACAAGTTACTTCTCCTTTGAGCGGTGTGTGAGGAACAACATACCCACATGGCTACCTCAGTCTCCTTCAAACTCTTTCTAAAAATTCTTGGCCTTTAACTCACTTGTGAAATCAAGCATGCGTGCACTAATGTCGCAAAATAGAAAATCAAAAATATAATCATTTCAGATGTTGGACCTCGAGATGTGTGACATCCCTCACTTTCATGGAACATTCAAAATCAATGAGTTTGATGATTGCAAATAAAACAATTGACTCAGGCACGCATAGAAAAATCAAAAGACAAGACACAACCAACCTTTTTCCATCACGCATTTAGGTTTTCATGCATATCAGGGTTTCGACACCCTAGTTCTGGCATTAAGGTTTTAACACCTTGAGTAACAAGAAAATGAAAAAGGGTTTTACATACATTCATCATTCATGAGTTGGCATAATGACATGCATCTTGCACACAACCATAACATATGTTGCCCTCAGTCCAAAAAAAATCTTTCAGATAGAAGCCTTTTTCATTCATTTGAATAGTTATCGAATCCTTCCCCTTTAAAAACACAAAAAGATCAACATACATTCATGTTTCCTCCTTCAAATTTCAAAATCCTTATGAATCAAGTTTTTCTGGCATATCAGGGTTACGACACGCTGATCCCTGCACCAAGGTTTTAACACCTTGTTTTCTCTTGCACATCGGGGTTATGACACCCTGATCCCTGCACCATGATTTCTACACCTTGTTTTCTCCTACATATCAAGGTTACGACACCTTGACCCCCGCACCATGATTTCTACACCTTGTTTTCTTTTTTATGTCGAGGTTTCTACACTCTGCTACGGTTTTTACACCTTGTTTTCTCCTATTTAAGTCAAAGTTTCAACACCCTGCCAAGGTTTCGACACCTTGTTTCTCCTCTTTAAAAACATGCTTACTAATGTCTGAACACCTTGTCACTTATCTCTTGCAATCATTACTTTCTTTTCAAAAACTCCATTTCAAAATACTTTGAATTTCATCCTACGTTCTCCATAACAATAAGTTTGATGATTGGAAAGAGGACATAGCATGAAAAAACAAAACTTCAAAAAGGCAGAGCATAACAAGTTTTTCATCATGCATTCATGCATTTCATGATCTTGATATCTACAACAATGTTTGATTCCTTGTGCTTAAAAATAAGAAAACGTGTTTTCTGTCATGCATAACCATTTGCATGTCATATCATCGTGTCATGTGTTGACACTTGATTCAAAAAGCAACAGAATCTTGACATCATGACACTGGTGAATATTTTCATGCATTGTTTCTTTTAAAGGAATCAATTTACAAAAAATCATCTTCTTGACATTTCTCAAATTGATGGTCATCTTCATTCATATGAAAGACCTATATATCCTCCAAGCTTAGTTTCGTACTTGCCATAAAGCCAACTTTGACTAGCCTCCAAGCTGTGTTTTATCTGGCCTAAGCTTAGTTTCGCACTGGCCCATCAACCCCAATTTCATACTGGCCCATCAAGCCCATTTTTGCGTTGTCGCCTCAAAGCCTAGCTCATCTGGCTTCCTAAACCTGACCCTTTTGACAAAAAACAAATGATGCAAACATGAAAATGCAAAAAAAAAAAGTTCCTTTCAAAATATTTCATCACTATCATGCACTTTCATCGTATCACATCATACATCATAAAAATCAATGAAAGTCATTCAAGAAAAATTGTTCAAAAAGAGAAAATTTGAAAAAAAAATCAATCGGTACAAATATTGTGTACAAGTTTCACCAATGTTAAGCATTCACATGATGTTTTCCAACATATCAAAATCATCTTCAGGTTCATCCTTTTACATCAAGGCCCTCTCCGATGGAATGGTCATTGATTTTCTTATGTTTACATCAAGGCCCTCTCCGATGGAATGGTCATTGATTTTCTTATGTTTACATCAAGGCCCTCTCCGATGGAATGGTC
>Ga0214543_1005320_pt1 | contig 23806 bp, 10 predicted proteins | sample CNSS2metaG_FD_160094 | JGI IMG/M metagenome (GOLD analysis project Ga0214543, IMG submission 160094) | Root nodule microbial communities from cowpea collected in UCLA plant growth center, Los Angeles, California, USA - CNSS2 | ecosystem: Host-associated > Plants > Roots > Nodule | place: USA... | reverse complement strand
ACACCTAAGTGAAATTGGACTTGCTCACTCCAGTCAGGGAAATTCAACCCATTAAAGACTGGAACAGACGAAGCATGCAAGTGTAAAGATACCGGAACAGAGACTGCAATTAACACATGCCTAACATTACTGCTTTGAGTCATAAAACTAAACGTAAAAACAGATTCAGATATAAACAATCATTCTATGCATACTAATGTTCTCCTTTGGGAGATCCAATAATATACAAACATAAGCATAATGATGCTAATCATATTATAACATTATTGATAATTAAAATATGCATCAACTAGAATCACCTACTACCTTTGGGTATATAAATAAAACTAGTGACGCATACAAAATTATCTACAATCATGTTCATTAATTATAAGAACCATTAATCAACATTTGGGTGATCCTTAAATGCCTTATAATTAATGAATTTTAATTAACCCATAAATTTAATTATTCATAATTTAGTATCCATACTATGGGTAATTAAAATAAAAAACATTAATAATTTGAAATCATATAAACTTTAAAATTTTGGCCACTTTGGTGATTAACAAAATTTATTATACTTAATTTCAAATAAATAAATACACATACATTTAATTGCTATAAACTTTATATAGCATCATCATTAATTTTAGTTTAACAATAATAAACATAAATATTATTGCAAATTAAAATAAAATTATTAATTATTTATATAAATAAAATAATTAATATTAATTTTATTGGTAACGTAAACCAATAAAACATTTAAACTTTAATTTTAATAATCACACGGTTCACACATTATGTTCCAATTTGCACACGTTCACGGTAGTGGTTTTATGCCATTCACTATGTATTCATTCCAAATACACGTGCATAGGTAACGGTTCTAAAACTTTCATTTATTTTCCTGATGCAGGTTCATACATTAACGACACACGTTCACACTTCATTATGCCATTCATACATTGTTGCATTAATTACTTTATACCAAATTAAAAAAAAAACAATTTTCATAATACAAACGTGACAGCGGAAGACTTGATTCTTTCTTTTAAAAGCACGCATACAATTCCAAGCAGCAGCGGATGCAATATTTTAATGGCAGCATCATCATTCATAAAATTAAATTAGGGTTTATAACATTAGGGGAAAACATCATAAGGGAGAAACATCACATAATAGGAGAATCATAAATCCTACAATCTTGCTCTGATACCATATGTAAAACTAATTAAGGATCTTTAAGATTTATAATTCTCACACGATAAATCATAATAGAGCACTAACCTTGATCCATGAGAGATCCTGTGAATATGCGTTCTTCAATTTATAATCTTGTGCGCTCTTCAACTACCATTTCCCAATCTATCTATTTGTCTTTCTTTCTCTTCTCACACGTTCTTGATGGGTTACTGTGAAAAGAACCTTATGGCCAGAGACAGAACCCCAATTCCTTTTATAAACCAACGTCCATCAAGTTGGTTTTTATTTTATCTTTATCTTTATTTTATTTTATTATCACTTCCCATAATAATAACCAATAAGTCTTTATATTTTTATTAAATCACAATTGGACCCATCATAATATTTCAAATGAGTCACTAATAGAATTAATTCGTCAATTAATTCTAACATAGCGACATTTGAGGATGAAGAAAGAAATGCACCAGTTCGAAGAAGATCACTCCAAGGAAGAAGATGAGTTCAACGGAGAAGATGTTGAGGAGAAGATGAATCCATTTAGGGTTTCAATGAATTTATTTCACATTTGACACGTAGACTACAATTAATTTTTAATACCACTGACACGTATCCATTTTACTTGTCCACTTCATCATCTAAAAACGCCGTTTACGCAACTTTAACGGTTATGGCTGAATTGTTGCTGTTTTTCAAAATTAGGGACCCAATTGAGTCAAATGAAAATTGGAGGACCTACTTGAGAATTCGCTACAAATATGGGGACCTCTGGAATGATTTAACCTTAAAAAAAATAAAAAAAATCAAAAAAAAAATCAAAAACTGACATGTGGTATACCCCTTTAACTTTAACGTTATTATTACACCACTAACGGAAAGAATTTGATTTCATCAAAATTTTCAAAATGAAGATCAAATTGAAATAAAAAAAATAGAGGAACCAAATTAATATTTTGCTACGAAAATGAGAAAAAAATACATAATTTAACCCAAGTTAATGTAACTTTCACCCTCATCTGGTATTATTATACTGGATTGAAATTTTCAATAATCGTAAAATAGATTAAATCTAAAACTTAATATATTTTTATTGAATAAAGATAGAATGAATTTTTACATTAATCCTTTTCTGATCTGTAAAGACTAGATTGACGGATATATAATTTAAAATGAGACATAATGAATTTATATCTCACTCAATTTTATAAATAGTTAATTGGTAAAGTTTTTACTTGACTTTTATTTATATATTTATTTATATATATATATATATATATATATATATATATATATCATAATTATAATTTAATCATATCTTGTGAAACGTTTTGTCATCGTAAGGACATAAAATATATTTTAGGATTTCCAACAATATAATTACTTAACTAACAATAACATATATTATTGATAAATATTGATCTTCACTTGTATATATTTGTCAAAGGAAATATATAATGAATTGAAAAACAATAGCATATTTTTTTGTTTAACTTTTGCTATAATAAAATATCTCATTAACAATCTTTCACTAAAATTTGTTGTTAGTTATTATAATGACTAATTTAAATACCAACTTTTAATTAATTAATAAAATAGTCACTATTATAAATAAAAAAATAGAATTGATCGATAAATAATTAGAGATTAATTTGAAAACTAATTCCTATGGTGGTAAAAATTCTAGTAGCTAATGTTTGGTGACCAATTTCCTTTCATAGCTAAAACTTTGATAGCCAATTTTTAGAAACTAATTTAGAAACCAATTAAAATTTTTTATTCATGTGAAGATTTTAATAATCATTAATTTTTTATTTTGTTAATTGGTATCTAAATTGGTCATTGTAGTAATTAACAACTTTTAATCATTAACAACTTTTAATCACCAAAAATAGTTGTTAATGAGACATAGAAAGAGGGGGAGAGAAGGGGACTGTATTATTTCTTTCGTTATTTTAATAATGATTTTGTTAATCAAAAAAATATAGAAGGAGAGAAAGAGATAAGTATGTATTTTAATTTGGATTAAGAAGATAGGCACAGTCGTGATGAATTTGTCAAATTTCTTTATGGTGAATGGACTATTCACGAAATCTAAACATGTCCATGTAATTCTATTTAATTTCAATGCATTTCCTGTCATTGAACAAAAACAAAACATCATAGTCGAAGAATTATAAGATATGGTCATGGAAAAGAATAATCGATATGATTGGTTTTATACACATAGCTCTTGTCTGTGTCAGTTAGTAACCATGTGAATTAATTATTCTTAAGATTCATGAAACTCGAAATTCTGCTAAACGTCATTGTAAGTAGGGTTTACATTAATCAAGAAATGGGAATATGGCTGAAGTTATGATTTAAGTATGCATGCTTCATCAAATATATCGATCAATCTATCGATAATTTCAACAATGTCTTTCTCATTCATTATATTACTATTTTGAGATGGATACCTTCAAATTTTATTGACTCAAAATGTTAAGTGTCATATTCTAGTTCGTGTCTCTTTTTCCTTCTTTTTTTTTTTCTTTCAATTACGTGCGTTTTTGAGTGCGAAGATAACTTTTCTACGTGAGATTTTGACTGCTTCAAAAAACCTGTATCAAAATTCCGTTGATACTCGGATAAAACTAGCGATGAACAATTTGGTTAAAAAATTAGAAAAAAAAAAGTAATTTTTTTAATATAAATTGAATTAACTTATCGTATATGTTAAAAATAATACTTTTCAGAAATTGTACAAAAAGGTTTGTACAAATTTATTTGCATAGTTATGTATAAGTTAATTTTAATTTGTTACTAAATACAAGGTATAAACCCAACAACAAATAGTCTGGTTCCCAAAATAACCTCAACTTATATACATTCCCTTACAAGAGTTAATCTTAGCCACACACAAAACATATTATGAAAAATTACCATATGATGTGAATAAGTGCTATGCTCTCTTTTTTATACATATATAAAAAAGAAAAAAGAAAAAAAGTATTGTGCTCCTCTAAAGTTAGACATTATATTTAATGAAAAGTTATTTAATTAGACCTTTATTTCAATTATCCACATAAACCAACTTTATTATCTTATACGGAACTGATATTAAAACGAGAAACTCTTTGAAAGACATTCTTTGAGGACATGAATGTTTGGCACAACTTGGTAAACTAGATAATAAATTATAGCGAAGTGAAAAATTTTATTTACATGTTTAACTTTGTCTCTCTTTTTTCTCAATAGACTTTAGGGTTATAAGCTTAAGTATCTGTGTATATGCTCATTTATGTGCTTAGGAGAGATTATCACTATGTTGACCTTACATTTTGTAACATTATATATGTATATAAATTAATGTGGTAATATATAGTTAAAATGGGAAGAAAAGTGTAATATTTATGTCTAATTCAAAGTGTGGAATATTAATTGAAGACATCATAGGACGCTCTTAGTTAATGCCAATATTAATGAAAAATTAATGTAGATAGGTTAACTCGTCAGCAACCCTCCTTTTTGTCTTTACTAACTTCTTTATCCCTTTTTTTGTTTTAAGATCACTTATTTGGCTTCTTCATGAGAAGCATAGAGATGATGGCAATTTCTCATCACTTATATTAATACAAACAAATCTATTCACATTAATTAATACTAAAATAATCGCTGCAGTTAACCACATTTCAGGAAGCTCAAAGAATATACTGCCATATCATTCTACAATATATAATTAAGCTTATACACGATTTACAAAAATAGTTAATTAAAAGTGGAATGCAAGAATTAAATTGAAGTCCCAAAAGTTGAAACTTTTAGGATAAATTGAAGTCCATTAGAAGCTGAAACCTTTCTTTAAAATAATGTATCAGACCATTAATTGCCCTTTCATCTTATAGCATAATATTTTCCAATACAAGGCAAACAGTACCAAATATCTGTAATCGTATAGTTTAATACTATGCTCAAGCTTTCTCGAAAATTAATTTAGAGCAGAAGATTGCATGTCACAGTCATCATTTATTTAAAAATGGGTCCAACAAAATGCATTCATGAAGAATAAATATGATCATATATGGATGTATTTCAAATTATACACTAAAAAATATATATCTCATTAATAATTAATTTTAGTGATAAAAAATTATTGTCATTATAATAACTATTTAGGTATTAATTTATAAAATAAAAAATTATTAGTTACTAATTAATTGATCACATTAATGATATTTTTTCTTAAAAATGGTTTATGGTGATAAATCAGCTATAATAATTAATCTATCCGTAATTAAGGTTTCATTTCTGTATTTTGCAGAATAAAAATTAATTAGTTTAAAATTTTTAAACTTTAGAGAATAAAATCTGTTTTAAATTTTTTGTGTTACACTATAGAACCATCATTTTTTAAAACCAAACAATGTTTTAGTGTAAGTAAGTTTTTAGATGTGGAAGAAGAAACATTAGAAGTGGGTTATGTTTTATTTATAATACATTCTCTGTTCCGAAAAGGGGGAGTAAAACAAATGGAGAATGTGAGTAATATAGCATCACTAATCTAATCTTTATATTTTTATCAACGTTCATGAGACAGCGATTCTATTTTCAATGCTACATTTTTCTTCATGATATTAAATTGAAGTTGGTGATATTTAGAACAAAAGAAATACTTTTTTGAATAAGATTATCATTTATTTTAATATAGGTTACAATTTATTAAAAACTACAAATAATAAAACTTATAATTTTCAGTTAATTTCAACAAATAATAAAGATTACATTAGGATGAGGACAAAACGTAAAAGTGAGAAATAAGTGATTACTCAAAATATTACCACAATACGAAGAAGTTAGTGCCATTTGCCTACTCGTTGTCTTCTTATTGGCATTATACATATATGTGTGTAAAAGACCAAAAGAGCTTCCAATATTAGTATTACCATGGCAACACTTTTCTAAATTCCTCCTGCCTCTTCTACACCTCTAGTCTTGGAGAGTTGATAAGAAAAGCAGTGTATGAAGAGATAAAAGAAAGAGCAGTGAAAAGATTGAGAGTGTTTTTATGTTGAAAAATGTCAAAAATTTCAGGTGATGAAGGAAGTTTCTCCTCGGCAAACAGTGTGGAAGAAGTTGATGAAGAAAGCGAGCAGCAACAGCGACAAAAGCGGCATGGCTCAACTTCTGGGGCTCGCAATCAACACCAGTTGCAGAAGCAACCAACCAAGAAGAAAAGAAACCTACCTGGAACCCCAGGCAAATATTCAAACCTCACCTTCACTTTTTCCGTTTCACTTACTCATCACAAACACCAAATTCTTCATTAATTAACTCATTCTGTGATTAAGGAAACTAAACAAGTCAAAGTGCGTTTCACTACTTTCTGTGTTGCTTAATTTGAAGTGGTAATGGTGCATGTTAGCTGTACTCTACTGGTCAAACTCTACTTACTAGGCAGTCCTTGTAAATACGTTGAATTATGGTTGAACAGAAGGTTTGGTGTGCATTATTAGTGAGAATTTTACAAGTGTGAAAAAGTTTCAATACTACTGCAACAACCTTTTAATAAGCAACATGAGGATTTCCTTATTCGAATTCATTTTCATTCTTCTTTGACTTCCTCAGTTTTTCACGATTATAAGAATTAGTTGGGTAAAAGTAGTAACATGTAATGTAAGAGGTTTATGAATAATATTAGAGTGGAAATTAAAGTGGTGAATTTTAGGAAACAGATCCGAATGCTGAAGTTATTGCTTTATCACCAACCACATTAATGGCAAGAAATAGATTCGTTTGTGAGATCTGCAACAAAGGGTTTCAGAGGGACCAAAACCTTCAGTTGCACCGGAGAGGTCACAATCTGCCATGGAAACTGAGGCAAAGAGCAAGCAACGAGGTGAAGAAAAGGGTTTATGTGTGCCCTGAGCCCTCATGCGTCCACCACAACCCAGCTCGAGCATTAGGAGACCTCACTGGCATAAAAAAGCATTACAGCAGAAAACATGGTGAAAAGAAATGGAAATGTGACAAGTGCTCTAAAAGATATGCAGTCCAATCTGATTGGAAGGCCCACCACAAAACCTGTGGCACCAGGGAATACAAATGTGATTGTGGGACCATATTTGCCAGGTATCATTACATATTTTATCACCAAACCTTCGCTTTTTAATTTTAATCACAAACCTTTGCATCATTGTTGTTCTACATAAACAACAAAGTCTTGTCACCATCCCTATATTTTTCATTTGATTCTGCTTCGTGGTAGTTTGTGTTCATAAATAAAACACATACTGGATGGATTTGACAGATAACATTTACTCTCCATTACTATTCATTTGGTGTGGTCCATTCTTTCTTTCTTCTATGTCTCATCACTTTTTTGCTCATGCACTGTTTCCAATGCTGCAACAACAACTGTCAACTTATTTAACTGTGGTGTCAAGTAAGATTTCAATTTTTTTAACTATCTTAGCATTTTTAACACAAAAAATGATCCCATCTAGATGCTAAGATTCTATCTTTTCAAAGTACATGATTCCTACATGTCTCCATTCAACACTTAATAATCTGAATCTTGCAGAAGAGACAGCTTTATCACACACAGGGCCTTTTGTGACGCATTAACCGAAGAAAACAACCGAGTAAACCCTTCATTAACGAGTGGCACTGGCACTGGCACGACACCACCAAGTTTGCAAAATGAAGTGCAGGAACTCATGGCCACAATGCCTCTAAGCAATAGTCCAAACAACGCAGTAGCAGAATTGAACAACAACTACGAGTCTAGTAAGAGGCCACTGAAAAGCCTATCCCAAGAACATGTTGTCCCAATGGCATTGAAGTCCATGAACATGAGGGGTTGCATGTCCTCTACCACTTCAGCTACACTCTTTGGTGGTCCAAAAAACATGTCACTCCCCTCATCTTCCACCCTTCAACTCAGCCCCAACAACCCTCATACTTTCAATTACTTCCAAGACAGCAAAAACGCTGCTGCATCATCAGCCCACATGTCTGCCACAGCTTTATTACAGAAAGCAGCCCAAATGGGTGCCGCTGCAACCAATAATAGCATTAACTTTCCCACCATGATGCACAAAAGCTTTGTTAGTGCCATCACTGGTCCTTCTTCCTATCACCCCTTCCATCATCAATCTCACATGGCTGGGATCAGTGCTGCTGGAGCCTTCACCGACCATTTTTTTCACAAGGGGCACCAACAAATGTCACCAATACTTGATTCCAACACCAGTGATATGGGAATCTTCGGTGCAATGTTCATGGGAAGTGACCACGTGGAACAAGAGGTTGGTGGTAGTAGTTCAAGTTTGATCCATAGAAGAGATGTATCAGAAGGAACTTCAAGGTTTGGAGGCGGTGACATGACAACGGTTCATGATTTCTTGGGCGTTGGGGGTGCAACTTCAAGAGCAGGGAGTTTGCATGAAGCAGAGAAACAACAGCAGCAAAGTTTGGAGTTAGAAGCATTAACCCAGCAGAGGTTACAAATGGTTAATCACTTTCACCACCACCTTCCACATGGGGATTCTGCTGTGGAGAAGTCCGTTTGGGACATTTAACAACTGATACAAACGTGCTGTCTGGTTTAATTTAGACAATAGAGAAGACAATTTTCCTTAAAACATTTCTTCAAAGTTTGTAACATTGTCTGATAACAGTTCCTCAGCCAATTATTCTCAATAATTAGCTTATCTTTGAATCTATTATAAGTTTAAAATCGGAAGAAAAGAAAAACGGATAAGTTCAAAATGATGATTACAATGCGAGGAAATCGAACCATGCCGAACCAGGGAAGGTAACAGGAGGTAAAGGATGGGTATGAATTTTAATAAATATAGATGCATTAAAATTTACACGATATATTTTTTAAACCTAAAACCATGTAAAATAAAATATTCTTCTGTAGAAGATTAAACATTTGTTTTAATATTTAAACTTAAAATAATAATCACCAATTTCATGTGTCAATACGATTCTTCGTAAAATTATTTCAATAATTCCTAGAAAAAAAAATTGAACAAACTATATTGCTCATTAAGTTTGTCTTTTAAAACCAGATAACCGTTAAAGAATAATTTTTTTCAAGATTGTTGAAAAGTAGAGAAAAACAATTATATCCTAATAAAGTCTGTAACTTAAAAATAAAAAAAAAAAAAAAAAAAAAAAGCAAACTACGTTCAATATCTCATTTGTGTTCCTAAAGTTTGCTTAATATATATTTTTTCCCTTATGTGCATTAGTTACCGGAAGCATGATAAAAGAATAAAGAAATAATGAAAATATAAACAAATTAAAAATGATAGAAAATAAAAATATTTATTCTCAAATTTGACTTGTTAATTAGATTTACTGTACCGTGTTTATAAATTTGATCCCCCAATACATGTTAATAAATATTTATTTCCCAAATCATGATTTTTAAAATATTTGATTACACAAACTTTTTATGTTTTTTTTTTTTAATAATGATAACAGTGACATTGTAAAAGAAAAACTTGTAAAAATAACTAATATTCAAATATTTATGTAAAACAACAAGATATACAATTATTTTTACAATAAAACGTTAAAAAACACAATATTATATTAAAAATAAATTAAACAGTATTATTTAAACTTCTAAATAAAAATAAAATATATATATATATATATATATATATATATATATATATATATATATCACGCTCCACTTTGATTCCCCTATTAATCCTTTTTCCACATACTTTTTATAATTTTTCTATTTGAGATATGTAAATTTTACCTGAATTTTATAGCATTCCAATTAAATTTTAATTCAATTGCTCATATAAAATACTTTAATCAAAATTTATTTTCGTGTGCTCTTGAGGTATGTTTCACGCTTTTTTTTTTTCATTCCAAAAAATATCTTCAGAAAAGTAAGTCAATTTTGAGATAGTTCCAAAAAGTAACTTGATAATTGTTTCAATTAATAACTTCGTTTATTTTTATTTTTTCGGTAAAAGGGAAAAATAGGTTTAAAGGGTGAGTTAATTGGTTAGTACAACAACTCTCAGACTCTCAGGTTGAAACGGTGAAAACTACAAAATGGAAGTTACTGAACAGGATTATTTCAGATAGAGAAAAAAAGAGAGTAAAAGCTAAAATAATTTCAATACAAAAGATGGAAAAGGTGGTGAAATTAGAAATATGGGAAGTGTAAATAATAAAACTCCTAAAGTAACAAAACGGGCCACAGCCTAGATAGGAAGGCCATAATGAAAGAGGCCCAAAATGGTAACCCTAATTACATCACGCATTTTTATATATAAAGATAGACAGCATATTCAGCTATTATACTCTGTTCTTTGCCGAAATCTCTGTTCTCTATTTGATTTTCAACTATTACTTACTTCTTTTGCCTATTTCCTTTCCGTCTTCTTCTATATGTTCTTCGTATTCTTGATCTAAATTATGATTAAGTGTTTTTTGGAAGGCAATGATGGTAAGAACTACCTATTTTATGAGGGAATTTAGAATTTTCCCTTATGATTATAAAACTACCAATGGATCCTTCTGAGCCTTCTGTATTTTTTTTTTTTTTTCAAGGTTTAGTTGGATATTTAATTGGTATTACATATGACAGGATTGGTTGTCATGCTGGGAAGTGAGTGATTAGAGAGCCATTGAAGTGATGATGCTTTTTCTGAATTTAATGAATGTGGATTTATTCAATCAGACTACAATTATCTGATCAATGGCTCTCTTCCCTCCCGTTACTCCATTATTTCTAACTACGGCAAATTACATTTTTTTTAGAAAATATATTTTCACACATCTCCATACTCATCATTTTCCTAATTATGGTTTTCAATATTGCAATATAATAGAAACATGTGTTTCTAATACTTATTTAATAAATCACTCACATAATATGCTTTTACATAATATGCTTTTACGACAATATACTTTTAGATCCTGGGAATAAAATGTCAATTTTAGCAATTAAACAACATATTTGGTGTTTCTTGAGGCAATATAGTCTAAAATAATACTTCACAAAATTGTGATTTTATAAAACCTAAAAAGGCTAAAATTATTCAGATCAAATGATAATATTTTATGGGGGGAAAAAAATATAAAAAGATAATATTGTAGTGACTTAACGCATTTAAACATTAATTTATAATCAACTTTATTAATAGTCTGGCTTCGGATTAAGGTCAGACTATGCCATTACTGACTGCTATAATGTGAACAGCACAATTCATACATTTTTAGCCATTGAAAAACACCATTTTTTTCATTATTCCCGTATTTCATAAGATGTCTATACTTCTTTTTTGTATCTATAATAAAATGTCCAAAAGACATAAGACATTAAACACAAAAGGAAAATGACATTTTAATCTATTGACCAATTTTTAGCCCACCACTTTCATTACTCTTAGATCATTTATTTTAATTTTTTGTAATGATGTATTGATAAAAATAATGAGAATAGTGAATTAAAAGTGAATAAAAAAATGAATTAAAATATCATTATCCAAACACAAAATGCGATATATCATGCATAGGGGTCAATAGACGTTAGGATCCCAATAAATCCAATGCTAAAAGGCAGGGGTTATTGCAAAAAGTCTAATGCTGATCAACACTGCAGGCGGGTTATTGCAAAAAATCTAATCTGCCGTTAAAAAACTGTATAACTCCAAGAGGTTCATTATTTAGCCACATCGAGTAATTTTGCAGGGTTGAGGTCTCTTCACCTTTTCACCTTTCCACCTCCTGAGAAATTCTCAAAGTCATTGGCTGATATTGAATTGTATCAGACTAGCAGAGCTATATTGCAATAATCTATTAAACTTATATCATAGTAAAAAGAAGCATGGAGTAACAAAAAAATTGGTTTTCCACCATCCATATCCATGGAGATGGTCCTAAGTATGATTGGTCTGTGGGAATGGTTGCCCCAAACGTAGCTGAATGCAAACATGAATTGTATTCGAGACAGCCTTCAAAATCTCTTTCTCTGCTTGCTGTGCCATTTCCATTGCATGCCTGTGGATAAATAAACATAAGCTGACCCAATGACCCAATTCACAACCAAACCGACTAAAGGTTAGACGAGAGATATTACCGAATTAGGATATCATGTGGCATGGACACCTCAATTTGAAGAACTATCTTGCTCTGAAACGTGTGGCGTGTTATGTGCTCAACTACCATCTGAAACCGGCGAGCGACAATTAAAGATTGAATACACAAGTAATTTTAAACCAACCTTTAAAATTCAACAGTACTTCCATTAAAAATGAAAGCATCTTTCAGCCACCTTCAGTAAATATTGAAACAGAGAAACTTCGTAAGACACTCACACTAAGAGAACCGCAACCATCTAATTCCCCAAATTTTATGGCTAAAAGAACATGAATAGTTGCAGAATAATCCGTTTGCACTGAACCAATAAAATCAAAGAATCCCAAAATAGAGGAAAGTCCCACATAAAATTACAACTAAAACCTACTTTGATTGTCTTCTGCTTTTCCCATACAAAATGTTACCTGAGGGAATTTGGATGAGATGATGTCAGAAACAATTCCTTTAATGTTACCATCCTCAGCAGGAACAATACTGTGCTGGTCCATGTCTTCACTCCAACTATCTTGCTGATCTATTGTGCAGGGAGAAGCATGTGACATTGCAGGATCTACGAAAAAGAAATAAGAATAGGACAAATTTAGAGTTAAAAGGTGCAAAATAGCAAAACACCTTCACTACCAAAAAAAGAAAAGTCATTTAGATTTTTAAATTTAAGAAAACCCCGTTAAAATACATCACTGGAAATAACTGAATTTAAGTTGCTCTAAGGCTGCAATTTTAAATATAGCCTGCATGAATAGAAAATTAGGCATATCTTTGTCATGCACCGATCTATGGTGGGTGAAATAAGATAGAATGAAAAGGACCAATGGTGACAGACTTGATCTTCATTATGACAGCCATAACAGGCTGAAGCATTTTCTATCCATACAATGGTTAGTACCAGTGCCAAACAGTTTGCATGAAAGTGCTGAAAGAAAGACAACTGTTTTGGTTCATAAGAACCAAAGATACTGTTTTTCAGCTTTGAACAACGGCTAAAATAAGGATGCATAGCAGAGATGGGACAAATCCTTGCCCTGACGCCAACTTAAAATCGAAGGAGATAATACTTTAGTGACAGTTAATGAATGAGAAATTTGCTCAACTCGAGATTTATATACACTGCTAATATATGCATAACACACTTTTGCAAGACAAAAAAAATTAATTATACTTTTATTAAATGGAACAATTACCATTTTATAATTTTCAACAATAATAATCTCATACAAACATTAATTCAGTACCAGTCAGATTATTCCATTGCTTAGCTTCCGTTCTTCTAAAGCAGGGACTTCATTTTATGTCCCCCATTAAACTGCATCCTATCAGGACATTTAATTACTTACTCTTTTGTTCAGACTTGACTTGACATAAAACTTACTTCTGCTCTAGCCCTTTTGTCAATTCCTGATTTGTTTTTATCGGCAAATGTTTGTTGTTATCAACACCAACCCACGACTTATAACTCCTTTTCTACTTGTACCAACTAGCCGACCTTATATAACTATATAATTTATATATATTTAAATTATTTTTCATTGTATATCTAAATTTAATTCAATTCAATTTGAAATTTAAAATTCAATTATAGGGGTTCACAGTAACTTTGGGTAACAACTATGTCCATTATTAAAAAGAATTGTGAAAACAAAATAATTACGACTCTGCAATAGCCAAGAAATTTATAAAGCTAAAAGACACACACCTATGTGTATAAAAATTTCAACGACTGTAGGGTGAGACTTGTGAATTTGATGACGAACGTTTTCACCAATGTCATGTGCAGCACTGACACTAGAAAAAGGATCAACCTGCAAGGTAAAACTACAAATTAAACCCTGAAAACTGGTAAAACTACACAGTAAACCCTGACACATGCAGTCCAATCATGAGTTCATAACACAGCGCATGTGGCATGAATATAAAAGACAGGAGAACTGACCTCAATATGTACATCAAGATACAGATATGAACCAGCTCTTCTACCCCTTAACCGATGGCACCCCTGCATACAAATTAGAAAAGAAAATTCAAAGAAATGAACAAAAAAAAAATGTAATCTAAGCTGATATATTCATATATAGTATACCAAAACAGTATTAATGTACACCTAGTTAAACTGCATACAAAAAATTAAACTAGAACTTTACACATTTCTTCAAGTAAAAGATGAAACTGGAAAATAAATCATATGCAAGTTTCTCAAGGTTGCAAAGTTAACAGTTTAAAATGAATATTTGAAAATAAATAAATAAATAAACCTTGACACCATCTACTTGCAATATTGTTTGTTTAATAGGATCCAACTGCTGTGCTGGGATTGCAGCATCAACCAATTCCAAGACACTGATAATTGATCAAAAAAAGCAGAAATAAAATTAGAGCTAGAAGTATGGACATAACCAAAATTGGCTGCAGATAATTCTAGTAGTCTATAAACTTTTTTCTATCCCCCTTAGTTTAGGCAGAATTAGTTCCAAGTCGTTAAACATCTTGAGTCACTTTACACCCATTTGTATTCTAATGTTATCTCAGTAGTTTCCCAAATTCAAATTTCCATTAAGCATGGACAAAGAGGTAGTAAACTATATGCCTGAAATTATTAAATAAATGAATTTGCATTAGCCATTAAACGTGCACATCAATTTATATATGTCAAACGTGCATCATTAAAAGATCAGCCCAACATGACAACCATCCATCAAATCCGTCTGGGAAAAACAAGTAGACAAGTTAAATTTAATTAGATGTCATATCCAACAAGATAAATGTAATCTAATTTAGAGGTATCCAGCACATGTCTATGTCTAGTAGGTTTGTTCAATATTTTGTTGTATCCTTGTATCAGGATACACTTAGTTCCCTTAAGTTGTTTAACTCAGGTTCAAAAATGTGCCTGACATACATACGTAGGATTAAAAAAGACAGTTTCAATAACGTATAAACAATCAGTTAAATTTGCAAGCAAAGTGAAAGATAAATTGCAGAAGAGCGGATAAAGGTACCTTTGGTAACCACTTTCAGCTCCAGCTTTCAAAATCATGCCTGAGACGAGAAGTCCAGCAAGGGGATCTAGAAACTTCACTCCAAGAATAGATCCTCCTAATATAGAGATGAAAATCGATAACAAGTGAATGTAAGCAAAGATGAAAATCGATAACAAGTGAATGTAAGCAAAGACCGAAGGCATAAATGGATCAAGTGCCCAAAATCAACACCTAGGAATGCAAAAGGAAATATTTATTTAGAGGTTTAGGGTCAAATTTTAGTCCGGAAAGAAACATTCAATTATCATTTACTCCCATAACATTAATTTAATAAATTTAATCACTCAAACCCTTAATAATTTTGTCTATCCTTTCACTTTAGTCTAATACTGCTAACAAAAATCTTAAAGTTTACATTTCACGATTTGATTAGTAGTCTATAATAATCAAGTATTATGATGCTGTCACAGGCTAGCATTTCATGTAAACCATGTTAAGCCCAAAATGGACAGAGGAAATAAATTATTAGGGATTAGACGTTTGAATTTACTTGAGAGAACAAATTATGAAAGTAACCTTCAAGAACTAATTGAATTATAAGTTCTTTTGGATTAAATTTGGACTCTACTAAAAATATAAATACAAGGTCTTGGATGGTAAAATATGATGAAATATCAGAGGGTTTTTCTAGTTTAACAATTATGACAATTTACATAAAAAAGACTCAAATTCAGTAAATTAAATAACCAAAAATCAATGAAAATTCTAGTCTGTAGACAGTAAACAAAGCACTAGTTCACTTTTTGATGTTATAATGTTAAACAAAAGCAAAAGCATCTGATCAATTCAACTAATTCAAACGAGTTGTCCACATATGACAACTTAAGCTCCTATTCAGACTTCAGAGACTTTAAAAATGGTGAGTGACCACATCTAGTTATGTCAATTTTGGTAGCAGAAAAAACAGAAAATCCATTACAAGTGTACCAATAAAACTAGATGAACAAAAGCAGCTCGTAAATTCACATGTCAAAACACAATAAAAATTGTTAAATATAAAGTATGCAACTGGAGTTCAATGACCATAACCACTTTTTATTTTTAATAGATGTCCATAAAAAACTGATAACTTATTTGTGATTATATAATTAACATCATACCATATGATTAATAATAATAACCCAACAAATAAACACAACTATCGCTGGCTTGTAAGCAGGAAAACCTGATTGACAACATATATTGAACTAGGAGCCAGTATTATAGGACTTTCTCCTGAATAACAGTAACCTTTCAAAGAAACAAGTTTTAAGTTCTATACCAACTCCAATGAGAGCAACAACTGATGAAATTGCATCTGCACGATGGTGCCATGCATTTGCTTTCATTAGTCCACTACCTTGCTTCTCACTAGCTTGTTTTGTTACCCAGTAAAGCCTACAAATTCGAAAAGCAAATATAGACACTCAAGTCTTGGTAATGCATATTAAATTAAACCATATGAGGGCATCAAGAAAAAGAAAAAGAAACTACGAGAGGTATTTAAGTTACAAGGTTATGATGTCAAAATGCCAACCAAGAGCAAGAGTAAAGAAACTCAATTTAGACCTATTTCAGGAGAGGAAAAATCAAGGAGTTAAGACCATGGACACATTCCCTGGGAAGTACAATGCTGAGCTAACATAACTACAGCGATAGCTTAATTAATTTTTCCAGAGATTCATTCAACCAAACGTTTTTCTCTAAATGTTTCCTACTTGGTGATTATACTTTGATATCAGCCCCATTGACTTGAGATTGCATCAAACTTTGTTGATTTTCAACTTACACTCATGGTTGAAAATTATCAGATACCAATCAATGAAGGATTAGTCAAAGACAGCATATTTAAAACAGTGGCATAGGACACAGGTGGCTAGAATAGGTATCAGGAATAATGGGACCTCCTCAACCTGGTACAAGTTAATATTAAGAAAAAGTAATACCCTTCTTTAACGCATATTGACACAATAGTCATATTCAAAGCAAGGATGGGATGATCCATGTCAATTCCATGATGATGTCCACCATGCTCGTGGCTATGCCGATGTGCTAATCCCTCGCTAACCATTTCAGGACCAGATGAGAACAATCCCTGCACGTGTATAACAATGGCTTCTAAGTATTGAATGGATGACAAAATATCCACTTTAAATAATTAGCCTAACAAGATGCTAAATCAAAAATTTCTTTATATCGTGTATTTTATGGGAATAAATGAAGCAACAAATAGATCAAAGTTTGAATTTCAATACCATTAAAAGGTCTACAGCATGCCAAGCAATGCCACCTCCAGTAGCCAAAAGCATGCAAGAGATTCCAAGAGCTCCTATAGTCTCAAATTTACCATGTCCTGAGATAAGAAACCAGAGAAATATAACCATTAATGACACAGAAAACTTTCAGTAAAGAACAGATGAATGGCGACCATTAGCCTAATGAGTAATCACAACAAATAACAGAGCAAAAGAACATTATGCAATTATTATTAGTATTTCTATAATTATATCTAACTGTCAGATAAGCAAAGCACTTATATTCAAACAACTCATTCAGAATATCTAACATAAACTGCAACACGATGCATGAGAGATAAATGGAGTAGCGTGTAGATACAAATCAAGCGACCATATGGATGTTCTTTATCTCTAGGCGCCTTGGCAACCTTGAAAGAAACCAAAGCTATGCCACTAAGAACCTGCGACACCAAGAATGACGGAGATGAACGTCGTTCGGAGACAAGTTGCACTAAAGGAGTGTATGTGAGTGTGGGAGTTAGCACTTACCACATCGGATATGGAATGAGCAGCATCGGCGATAATGGCGGTGCTCCCGGAAAGATAGCCGGTGACGGCTTTTCCGGTGGCTAAACAGATGTCGGCGGCGAGACCCAAGCGGAAAATATTCTCTCCCTCCTTGTGGCGGCGATCGTGTTCATCGTGGTGGGAATGACCCAAATGCCATCTCTTTGGGATTTTGAATGCGGGATTTTCAGTCAAACAGGACTGTAATGGATGGCAATTAAGCGATTCCAAGACCGGAGGGGGGAAATTCGAAGAGGAAAGGCGTGAAATGCATGTTCGGTATAAGGGATTCAGATTTCTCAATCTAAACCCCATGCTTTTTTCTTCAGATTCTAAGATCTAACTAGGGTTTTCTTAACCTCTAATGTTTTTTCCCCTTCAATTAGATGATAGTTGCTGAAGCGATGCCGAATCCTTTCAGCGGCAAATTGTTGAACTTCATCTTCACACTCACGTCGATCTGACGCAAGTATGCGAGGTGTGACACGTGTCGACAGGACAAAAAGTTGTAACCGCTCTGCCACATGCCCAACGAATCTTCACGCTTATAACATTTAGCATGATTCATGGACAAGGATAAAAATCAATTCTACACCCCTCCCTACGGATCTGCGCGCCTTATATTTGAATGGCAAAAATTAAGTTGATTCAGTATCGGATTAAGTTTAATCTCAAACTTAGTTAAGTTTTAAGGAATTTTAAAAAATATAATTGAATATTTATCAAGAAACTTATAGGTTTAATTAGTCGTATGCATCTACTCTCATTCATATGTCTCAGTTGACATTTAATTTAAAAAAAATATATCAATCAAATCCCAACTTTTGATAGATAAGTGTCATCCAGACAAAAATTATTAATCCCGTTAAATTTATTCATGACTTTTATTATTAAATTTTAATATAAATATCAATACTTAATTTTGTAACTCATTTTAAATATTAATATTGTTAACGACATTATTAATTTTTTTCTTAGAAGGACATAATTAAGATATTTTTTCAAAAGTTGAATCTCAATTGACACATTTTTTAAAAGTGAATATTAAACTGACACATAAAGAAAAGTGGGTACCAGTGGCGAAACTTAGACAAAAAATTTAGAGGTGTCAAATTAGATTTTTTTTTTTCAAATTTCTAACTATAAGAATGTTAGAAAGTTATTTTTCATTGTCTTTAATTATTGGATTCACATGAAATTTCTAAGGTTTAATTAACGTAGATGTAACTTTTTTTCATCTCCATCACAAGTCTTGCTCTTGTAAAAGAAAGAACCATTACTCTTTTTTACAATTTTTCTAATATAAATTTATTATTACTCACCTATTTAGAAAAGGATAAATTTATCACCTTCAAGTGATATATCATGATATACAGTAGACAAATTTATTACATATAAAAAAAAGATATATTTCTTTAAAAAATAGTGAGATTGAGGATGAAAATTAAAATATGAGAAGGAAAAAGGAAAAAAGAAGTGGAAGTAATAAGAAAGAAATGAAAAAAAAAGAAAAAAAGAAAACTATGCATGAAGTTTTAAACAAAAAATTTAAAAGCTAATATAAATAATATAATATATATATATATATATATATATATATATATATAAATAATTTTAAAATAAATATAAAAATTGAAGAAAAATAAATGGAAAGTCGTGGCTCCTCTATGTTATATTTAATGTATCATTTGTGAGTGTGATCCAACTAATTAAACAAAACTTTATAATAATGTAGTTGTTATTTATGTTTTTTTACTTTTAAATCATTGATCGACTAATTTTTTTTCTTTTAACGATCTCATATACATCAGGGAATACGTTTTTTCTCCCTTCAAGAACAGGTATATAGAAAATTGAAGAGGGAAGATGCAAATTAGTACACCGGTCAAAGATTAAAAGAAAATAAAAGTCATGTCTTCTTCCTAGTAACAAATTTAATTAAACTTAAAACAAAATTCAGGTTGACGGAGCATATGTAAATATCATTTGCTCCTTTTTAATCTTTTAAATTAATGGGTACTGATAAAAAACTGTTATTAATAAAGTGTTTAATTTCATTTGTGAGGATTTTTACTATTAAACATTTTAGTAAAGAAGTAATTAAAGTTAATTTTATGAAAGTTTCTGCTATTAAGTCTATTAAAGACTTAATAACCAATTAGTTGAATTAAATCTAAGGAACGAGATAACTTCTTGTTGAGAAAAAGTTTTGTAATCATACCATAGTGATAATGATTTCTTAATGTCTTTATCACTTTTATAAATTTTTAAATAATCATATCATTTACAAAATATACTTGGATATAATATATCTCATTATTAGGGTACGCTTATTTTTATTATTTTCATTTCATGTTTTTTTTTCCTCTAATATTTCACTTTTTCGTGAGCATGTTGTTCTTTCTTTGCATTTATTTCTTCACTTTTTCCTATTGTAATTACCACCCGCAAGTTGTGTGTTGTCACCTAAAAATAAAAAATCAAAAACATATTATGCGTGAAGCGAAATTCAAATATATCAGGTTAATTATTCAGCAATTTATAAGTTTCCTTCTTGTTATGAGTTCATAAAATAGTTACAATATTAATTGTCTGATGAATAATCCCACTTGAATTTTGTCTCCTAAACAAATTATTCGTATAACGATTACCAAACTGGCTTTTGTCAACATTATGTCTTTCTCAATTTTACCTCTAAAAAAATTGAAATTCGCGACTTATTTTAAAAGTCTTAATTGGCAAAGTAAATATTTACATATTTTCATACTTTGCATATTTATAGTTATATACATATATGTATCTACAAAATTTCAACGCATTGATTATTCAAGAAATTTGGTATAACATAAAATGAATTAATATATGTCATAGTTTTTGAAATCGCAAAAATAATAGTGATGATGTCAATGATTTCATCTTGTAGTATTAACAAAGACGGTTTGTGTCATCTAAATGGCATTTTATTATTTTTTGCGTTCATCACCATTTAGAATTGTCTCACAGGTGGATAAGCTTATATGTTTTGAAAATCTTTGTATCATCTATATAAAAAAGAAAACAATATACACAAAAAAAAAGAAAGTAAAGAAGTGAGAACAATTATCAATTAATAATTTATGACATTACAATTATACCCATGTAGTCAAACTCACTGGTTGATTCAAGTGTATCAATTTAAATTTATATTTGTTGTAACTAGTCAAATAACATACATTTAAAATCCCAAAGTGAAACTTACATAAAACTACTAGAATTTTTGACCCGTGCACGGTTATTCTTTAACGAATGAATTTTGTTTTTTTATAAATGAATAAAATTAAGAAGTTAAAAGTAGATATTAATAATAATGATAAATATGATTTAAAATAGGAAATATCAATTTTATTATGTTTATAAATGAATGTAACAATTCTGAAACATCTAAATCATGACAATACTAATTGTAGTAATTATTGTTTTGTTCAATATAAAGTTTTAATTTTCTAAACATTTATAGATGTACTTGTTATGAACATTTATACAAAACTTCTTATTGATTTCATGGTTCAGAAGACCATTACAATCTGCAATATAAAATCAATATAACTTTATTAAATTTAAAATTGGATTAAAAAAATAAAAGAATGCAATACAATAATTGACAAATAACCGGAATCGTATAAGATTAATTTGTATACCTCTTATCAAAGATTTTTAAATATTTATTTGTAAACCACATTTGTAGTTGTAGTGGTTAGTTACATTTTCATTTTCATCCATATTTAGTATTTTCAATCCAATCTTTTTTTCTATTTCACTCTAGAAACTGTTACATATAGTTGTCCATGAGTGAATATGGCACGAGAAAGATAAAGTCCAACTTTAGAGAGAGTTTGCTCTTGTCTTTTGTTATATGTGTTCTAAGTCACACAGCTGCCTTTCACCTAATTAAATTAAACATTAATATAATTAAAATTCATTTCTCAATAAAAAATAATATCATTAAAATCCAGCTGCAATACATCACAAAAATTTCTAATTAAAAATTAATACAATTATAATTTTCTAATTTTGCAATCACAATTTTGTATAGAACCAAAACATAATAAGGTTTGGTATTTCTTAATTATAAAGTTATTATTTATTACTTTTCGTATTCATTAATTATAACGTTACTATTTATTAGTTCTTGTGTAAAGAAATTTTTATTAATGTTATTGGTGAAGATAGATGAGAAATTGCTTCTTTTGATTTATTTTCCCTCTTTTATTTTATTTTAATTCTTTTCATATTTCCATATTTTATTACATTATTTTCATACACGGTATATTAATGCTATTTGTGGAAATAAAGAATTCAACCTTCCAATGCAAGTATTTTATTAAAATAAAGATGAAGAAGAACTTGTTCCCTAATAGATGAAGAAAAGGAACAACTTCCATGAATCAACTATATCATTCCAAATCTTAGCTTCAAGCATACCTTTCTGCCGATAATTGTTACATTAATTTCGTTGTGCTCTCGATGCACCAACCTCTTGAACTAAAGGTATCTCAAGCCCTTTCTTTTTTTCTTTATCAAGAACAAAAACATTAGGACGATATGAGAAATAAATAAAACATACCAAGATATAACACTTATGTAAACGACTACAATATTAAAATAATTTAAAATTTTAATCCTGAAATTGTCATTTTCAATTACTGGACATACATAAAGAGATAATACTACTCACATAAAACATACTTTCAAAATATGTCACTGTGAGAATTAATTATTATTAATGTTATATGTTCTACCAAATCAATTAAATAAGAATTAAACAATTAATCAAACTTGTTACCATATTATAATAGTTTTTTGTGATTTTGATTTCAAATAAAAATTTTAATACCATATATTTCGAATTTAAAATTTTGTAATATGTATTTTAAGTGTATAGAAAAAAAAAAAGCAAACCATCATCTTTGAGAACATGTATCTTAAGTTATTTTTATTTTTGTCAATATAATTGATTTTTGGAGATGAAAAGTAGGTATGAAAAAATGAAAAGTTTTGAAAGGTGTATAAATCTTCTTCAGAAAGTTAAATAAAATTAAGTAAAAGAGTCATTCATAGATTTAACCTATTAAACTTTAATAAATATTTATCAGAGTGTGATCTTTGTTGAAAGGGGGAGCTACTTCAACTCATACGAAGATGGTTTTGATGATGTCCAAGGCTACACTTCATGTGCATTACCAGTTTAGAATTAGTCCTGTTTTAGTTAGGCTGTGCATTAGGCTGTTAGTATGAAATTATCATATGTAAATCAAGCATGCATCAAGTTGTAATTAAGCCTGCATTAAGTTGTAATTAACCATCACAATCTTGCTTGTGCAAACATGAATGATTAGCTGTTTAACTAATGGATTAACTGTGAGTACTGCACTAAGGTAGTGAAAACACACTCACGATAATCGATTAGGTAAACTCCTAATCCATTAATGACAGCAGTATAAAAGCTGTTTTCTGAATCTGTTTCAGTTAGAGAGAAAATTTACATATCACTGAAATTCATTCTGAGAAACAGCCCTCTAAGAGACACAGAGTTCTTGAGCATTCTGGAAGATCATTCAAGTGAAGATTCAAGGAGATTGATGGTTGATTCTACCTTGATGGGTCTAGCTTGAATCAAGGAGCAAATTGACAAATCTGCACAACTAT
>Ga0214543_1005316_pt1 | contig 23813 bp, 10 predicted proteins | sample CNSS2metaG_FD_160094 | JGI IMG/M metagenome (GOLD analysis project Ga0214543, IMG submission 160094) | Root nodule microbial communities from cowpea collected in UCLA plant growth center, Los Angeles, California, USA - CNSS2 | ecosystem: Host-associated > Plants > Roots > Nodule | place: USA... | reverse complement strand
TATTTTAACATGTTTATATAAGTTATAATTAAGCTTATTTACTAATTTGGTCTCAAATAGGAAAGGACGAAATTGGATCATTTTAAAAAATTTGGGTACTAAATTGAACCAAAAATTTAAATTAGGGCACTAAATTGAAAACAACTATTACACTGCCACATGTCATGATTGTAAGCTGCCACGTGGCACGATGATAAACTGACACGTGACAGTTTTTAAATTTTTTGAAAAAAAAATAATTTTTTGAAAAAAAATTAAAGAAAAGTAAAATTTTCATAGCTTGACACGTGTCCTGTACGGATACGGTGTTAACTCCAACTTAACGGAGAGGACCAAATTGAATCTCTTTATAAAATTGGGTACCAAATTGAACATTCCTAAAATTCGGGTACCAAATTGAACTTTCCAAAAAAGTTTGGGTACCAAATGTGTATTTATACCAAAAAATAAAGACAATCTTTAAAAAAATAATAATAATTAAATAGGTAGAAATTGTTTCTATTCTTATATAAAAAATAGTCAAAAGTTGAAAAGTTAAGGAAGTAGTTATTAATTTCCATGATCAAAAGTCTCCCAAAACAAAACAAAAATACAAAAGTAATAAAAGAAAATATATAAGTGGTTTGACGAAAGTATTAACCAATTTTAGTTTTAATTTTAGTATAATTTACAAACTTTAGTTTCAGACAATACGATCACTATAGATAGTTTTTACACATAAGTCTTTGTTTGGTTCAGATCATTAAAATTGGTTACTCAATCAATGTGAGTTATTCATAATTTTTTGAGTAAAAAATATTTCCCCCACGAACAACTCTAGTAGCTTTATTAAATATCCCTTAATGAGTAATAAAATGTTTACAAACATATAAATTTATTATCAGTAATATTTACATGATTATATAAAGATATTACGTTCAAAGAAAAAGGATTTTTTTTTTCCAAAAAAATTGTAATTTATAAATTTTTAAACAACTCCTTTAAATGTTATCAATAAATATAAAAAAATAATCATTCAAAACATTTCATAAATAATATGAACTGATTTTATTAATTCAATATATATCTAACATCCTAATTTCAGTATCTTAAAATTAATAATAAAATTAATAAACTAGAATGTTTCATCTGAATATTTCATTATTCATTTATCATTGTTAGATAATTTTGTTTTTAGAAAAAATTAAATGATAAAATAATTATTAGAAAGAGAATATTAATCATGAAAAAATAATTTAAATTTTTCTATTTTATATATTTAAAGTTTTTTATTTAGACTTATAAAATTGAAATTATTTAAAAAATATTCTTAAAATTTATAATTTATTTGTATCAATATTTCAGTGTGCAATTTTAATTGCATTGTATTTTAAAATTAATTATTTTTATTTAAGTTTAGATTTCAAAGACTTCTTTTTAAATAATTTCATTTTAAATTAAGAAAAATAAAATAAAAATATCAACAAGCATAGATAGTCGCAAGTATATAAAAAAATTTGCAACTGTTTTTTCACATAAACCCAATAGTAATGGAACATACTTTTATAATTGGACAAGTTCTCATCTAATTACTAGAGGAACCTAAAATTTCACTTTGAAATAACTCAATACATACACTATGTTAATAAATATAACTTTTTACCACCCTAGTAATAGTCTAATTACATTATTCACTTACCTCTAATCACATATAAAACATTGATGTAACTCATTTAATTTCATGTAAAAATAAAAACATAATATAATAAAATATGTTGTAATAGATAACCTTTGCAGTTTTTATATAATAAAATATGTATTTTCTATTTTACTTAAACTTTCCTTTTCAAATTCGTAAAATATGTTGGTACAATGTTGTTTTATTTTGTAAGCAATTACCATAACAAATTGTCATTTAAATTTGTTTCCTGGAAACTATATGAATTGCTTATGTTCTGAAGATTATAAGTTGCCTCCAATATATTTTGTTTACTTTTATTTCTAAATAATCTTAATACCATGTTAAAAACTATTAATAATTAATAAAACACTCTATTAAAATTTAAATTATTCATTATAGATTTAAAAGATGTAATTTTTGCTATCAACTTTGGTTTTTACATAGTACAAGACTACAAATATTAAAATAAAACTAAAAAAAACTGTGTATACGCAAAGATGTAAAATATATTTAAATCTAAATTGTTCTTACCAATTCAAACAAAATAAAATATTTATTTATGATATATCGATTATACTAATTAAAAGTCCTTCATTGAAAACGAAAAACACTTATACATTATGCAATATAACAAAATCATGTTATTTTCTTCTTCAAATAATATCTTTACTAGAAATGGTGGTTATTAAAATAAAATAAAATTATTTTTCATAATATGTTAGTAAATATGGCTTACAAAATTGAATTAGATATTATTTATCTTGAATGTAAAAAATAATAAATTAATGCTTAGTTAAATAATATATTTAAAAAAGATACTATAATTATTTTAGTATAAATTATTTTTATTACTATGATTATCTTAATTAATATTTATGTTTTGTATTTTAACACTTAATAAATCATAAAATTAATAAAGAATATAAAAAAATTAAAAAAATGTTTTAACCTAAACATAACATAAGTCTACAAATCTTTTTAATGTAACCTTTTCATATATTACAAACAAGTTACAAAAGGTGAATAAAATATTTCTGTAAAATTGAAGAAAATTTTGAAAGCATTCAGTATAGCCAATTTTTCATCTATCTATCACATGCTTTTTGTGAAAAGATTTTATCAACCTATTGTGATTTTTGCAGAAGATTTCATAACATATTAATTTCTTTTTTTTTATAATTCTTACAAATTTCACAATTTGAATATTTAATTTGAGAAGTAAATGCACAATTACATGAGAAATTTAGATAGAATTATTTTCAAAGCATTATAATTAATTTCCAAAGTATGATTTTGTAAATTTTTAGTTCATTTATTTTCAAATAGTTTATCCTTCTCCTTGAATTACATTAAATAAATTATTATAATTTGAATATGTAACATTTCATTCAATAATATAATAGTACTAAATAAATATCATATCATTGATATTCACAAAACAGAGGAAAAGAAAGTATGACTATTCTACAAAAGATGTGATGAAAAGATTAGATAAATATATTAAAAAACAACATATGGTTCCTCGAAAGATTTAACAAAAAGGAAAAAAAAGTTGATGACTAGACTGCTGCATCCTCTCCTTCCTAATATGGATCAATTCTTGCTTCTTCATTTGCTCACGTCAATTAAGATGGTAATTAAGAAAAAACAAAAGGACAAACCATAGGTTGAACAAACAAGGAAAACAAAAGAAAGGGTAAGCTACCTGAAAAAGAAGATAACATATATAAATTTAAAGCACAAAATCACTGAATATAAGTTAGATCTAAATACAAGTTAAATCAAATTCTTCTAGACTCAATTTATCCAAATACACGCACTTGATTAAATTTGTGAAGCTATGCATTTGTGGTGGTATTACACTACTCTACCGAACTCTCACACACAAGGTTAATCCATGTTACGGTTATAAGAATCTCGAGATCATTTTTATGACATGACCTATTGCCACTCTCACTACCTAACCATTCTCTTCTATATGAGTATGAATGATTAGTAGAGTTCAAGATATCTTAATAAGATGAAACAATTTTGTTTGATTTAACCCGAGTGAGTTGGGTTCTTAGTGGGCCGAGTCCAATATTGACCCATATCAAAATTTCCAATTCTTTTTTAAATTAACTCGGCCGAACTTGTGATAGGTAAGGTTGACTCACAGGTTATAACCCATTTTGACATCTCTAGATATGATAGATAAAAAAAAAATATTTTGATAGATGAAAAAGTAAGATTACAAGTTTACTCTTATAATTAAAATTATTTAAAATAAAAAGTAATTAATTAAATTTAATTGAAAATAAAATATGAATAATTAGTTTTTAAATAAAAAATTAATTAGTGTAATTAATTTGAAATAAAATTTAATTGGTTAAAAATAATTTTAATTAAATATTAAAGTCTAATAAAATTATATTATTTTAATTAATTATTCACTACAAAAAATATCACATTCACTACATTAACTAACAACATTTGATCACTAAAATTAATTGTTAATGAGACATTTTCTTGCAATGATTATTATTGTTATTAATTTTATTAGTATTTTATTTAGATATTATATTATTTTTTTCATTAATATGATTTTTAAATACTTTTTATTTCATTAGTATTATTATTATGCACAATAAAATAGTAAAAAAATTAAGGATATCCTGAAAGAAACAAGTCATTCTCTTTTCATTTGTAGAAACAACAAACATGCTGAAACAAACCCGGGATTAAAGATGAGGAAATAATGTTCGCACTGTATTTGTTTATTTTCATTCATAGTCTAAAAAGCTAAATTTGTAAGTATTTGTATATTCTTAAAAGATTTCATAGCAAAAGGAAAATGAACTACTACATTCCATAATTAATAGGTCTAATAACCACCTCAATTAGGATATAAACCCTATTATATCAATACATGAAATAATCTAAGTATACAAACAATCACATTAAAAGTCAAAACTAATCAAAAGTATTACCTAATTAATGTCACAAATAATCCGAAAAGAATAATAATAGGAAGTGTTTATGAAAGTATATCACCAAATGCTTTCAAGTGATAATTATCCAAAAACTCATTATTAAAAACACTTTTTAATTCTTAATTCTTAAATATTATTTTTATCAGAATGAAAAATCAAATATCAAATACATATTAGATTTGTCATATATAATATATTTAATTTAAAAATGGGGATTATATGTCACTTTATAAAATCATATAATATAATTGAAATATACAGTATTTATTAATTTTTCCAATTTAATAATATTTTGCATATAACAAATATTGTTGATATAAATCTTAAATCTATTAAATGTAGTATATTTGTTATTGTTATCTTTAAACAATATGTATTCGAAATTCACTCAACCAGAAATAATATTAAAATGTTTCATTTAATAACTTTGACACAAAAATAAATTTATATATTACAAAATATCTTCACTTCAAATATATTTTTTATGTATAGTGAAAGATGAAAATGAACTAACAAGACTTTTACGTAAATATAATATAGAAAAGGCTTTACCTAAATATGATTTATCCATTTCAAAATTTCAAAACTCAAATACCACCTACTAGGCAGGTGACAGGTTTCCTTTAAGTGTGAACTGTGTTCCTTTATTAAATTTAACTATTTCAAATGCCATTTTTTTTTTTATGAAATATTCTTAAATGAGCTAATTATTTATTACTCAAATGAGAACAAAGTTTTATGTTATAAAAATTTAAATCACGAGACTTAAAATGTCACTGAAACAATGATAAAAATATAGACTTTAGAGACAAGAAGATGGATCTCTGATTTGTTTATAAATAATATAACTTCAGACATGTCTTTCAAATAAAACTAAATTTACAATACTATTAATTAAAAACATATTTATATTTGTTTTTTGTTCTGATCATGATTTCTCTTTTGTGTCTGGAGAGATCCTTTGTTCTCATTGATGGAGACAAGAGGGTTCTGAAATTGATCTCCCCAAGAGATGAACCTTTTACACAGACAATGGTGAAAGGCAGAACCAGTAGATTTCATAGGGTGCAGTCACAATAATAATGCCTCAACCTCTCTCAAATTCAACTCTGTTCCTTTAAAACCCTACAATTATTATATCATTCAACTACTTCAAAGATAAAAATCTGTTTTTTACAATTAACCTCATTCTTCAGATTCCAAGGCTAGGGTTCAGAGGTTGCTACTTTTTCCCATTACTTTCCTTTGGGAGTTCATAGTTCTAATCGGAATAGAGGGAGAAATATGGAAGAACAGTGTCAAACTTAACTGTCTTTGGGACAAAAACAACCTAATAAATTAAGAAATGCTCACATGATGTCTGTTTATTAAGCACATGATGTCTGCATACTAAGCACACTCGTCTAAAATGTTAGAATCTGCCATGACAGGACAAAACTTCAGCCTTGTACAGAAAACTACTGAAACCTACAACATGAACATTCACATGTTCAAAACTAAAATTACATACTAAAGGTGTGAGATATATGTGCATGAATCCTCCTCAAAATTCTCTCTTCATCCTAAACTGAACAAAAAAAAAAGGTTTAGAACTTAATTGTAAAGGGGATTTTAACTCATAAAGATTCTTCATTTGAGTGTTTTCTTAACTCATACTTCACTTTCCAACACCGTGAGTCCAAATTTGATCATATAACTGCAGGATTTTCATTACATTCTTTATTTTCTCTCTTGCTGAATGATTTCTTTCCACATATGGAACCCGAATCGTTAGTGTCCTCTGTATTTCACACAATATTTGATTGTAAAATGCTTTCTATCTCTGCTCTTGTTTTTGTCTGTAGTTTAAGGCTCAAGTATCTGTCAAATTGAGGATTCCAAAGTTAGGTTGTGGGAAATTCATTATTCCTCTGTCAAAATTCTCACCAAATAATTGTATAATGCAGATGAACATAAGAAAAGCATAATATAAGTTTTATGCATGATGGCAAATAGGAAAATGTTAAGAATCAAAGTGTGAGTCTGAGTCCCACATTGGTTATAAATGAGAAAGTGAAGCATTATATAACGATAAAAACTCATAAATCCATTGCCTTACAGTTTTAGGTTGAGAGTGGTGTTAATATCTTATATGGTCAGACTCATGTCTCATTAGTGTTGTATCTTCCCAATAAACTTTCTTCTTAAACCTAACAAGTGGTATCAGAACCAATAGTTAAAACTAGTTCGGACGAGTACAGGTCCCTATATTGAAATTGATCCGATAGTTCTACTTCGCTTAAAATTTATAGTTAGGTCGGTAAGAAGTGATTATAGTTTGCTAATTAATGATATTGAGTTGTGTGAAGGAAAGAAAGAAAAGGGTTTTCAGATGGTAGTTTGGAGATAGCAAGTGTCGCTTTCTTTCAATTCATGCTGGCACTGGTAAACATCATCTTTGGTTTCAGCCAACATCACAATTCAAGTGTTGCTCATTTCTTCATAAAACTTACCCTTTTAAGTAGCATTAGGTAACATCAATCAGAAAGTTAACACAACAATATTCAACTAAAAGGCCCTATGTAACAGGATTCAAGAGAAGAATATAACACCCAATAAAGTAAACGAATACAGCATCTCTATTTTTGCTTCCCCATGTTCTATGTTTGCTATTTTAATAACATTAGGAAAGTTAAAAGTGTTCTTATTGGCATATGAAATTTAAGTTTAACTCCTTAATTGATATACATTACATTCCTTTTATGTCATCGAGTTTGGAAATATAGGATGCCTAATTGATTCAATCAACCAACTTGATTCAGATAAACGTGTAAATGATTCTGAAATGATTAGAAGAAAATTGAATTTAAACGTCTGTAACCTCATAAAATTAATTATATTTATAGATCATAAATAGTTTATATGATGTACAGATACGATATGTGTATAGGATACAATACGTATCTGATACGTTGATATGTTTATTTTCAAAATAATAGGATATAATAGATATGTGATATATGAATATTGAAAAGTATACAATAATTCTTATAACCAAATAAAGATATGATGATTGTTAATGTGTGAATCCAAATTTTATAATTAGAGATCAATTATTTTGGTAGTCAAAACCTTATAGCTAATGTTAGTGACCAATTTTAAAACCAATTCATGATTGAAACTATTTTAATTATCAATTTAGAGACCAATTATAATTTTTTTAAACTATTTTAGCTCTCAATTTGGTCATTATATAATAACTAATTATTTTTTCACTAAAATTGGTCACTATTCAAATATTGTATTATATTGTACTACGACTTTATTAATTAGATACGTCATTGATAAGTATTGGTATTATACACGAATATGTAACCTATGTTGAAGTATCGGTACATCATAAGTTTTTATCATCTCACAATATTACTTTACAATGTTCGATTCAAACTAGTAAAGATGAATTGAATAATGAAAATTTCGTTATGAAATATGGAGAATCTAAATGTGAGTTTGAGTAATATATTAAATAAAAATAGAAAGTTGAATATAATATAAAATGAAAATTTATAAATTTATTACGTTAAAAATTTAAAAATTTTAAGTAGAAAGTTTTTGTTAAAAAGTTATATGAGTTAAATTCCTGGCTTATTAGTTTGTCTTTCCTTAAAGCATTTTTTAAATGTGTATAAATGGTATGTATTTTTTTTTGACAGAGATTAACAATTTTAATCAATAAAATAAAAACTATTTTAGTGCTTATAGAAAAAGGTGTTTCATTTGATTTTGGTTTGGTTGACTTACTCATTTTAAAACAAAATATCATTATCCTATTTTTAATTTGGTTTTCAGGTGATTTTGAAGATGTTTTTATAATTATAAATTTTTATGTTAGAGAATAATTTTATAGTCTCAGTCCTTCATATTTCTTGAATAGATTTCACTAAAAACTTAGTAGTTCTATTGTTTCCTATTGTTTCGAATTAGCATCGAAAAGATATAAATTTTCACATTTCATCTTAACCTATGATTTTTTTTATACTGTTGAATTGTCCGGAATAGATCTTTTGGGTCAAGTCCATAAAAGGTACTGATCTAGTTGGGCTTGGGCTTCGACCTTGATATTTTATCAGTCCAAAGCCCTAATGAAAGCCCAAGTTGATAGTGATACATACTTACTGTAATAAGAAGATTAAGATTTTTCTAGAAAACAATTTCAGTAATACTACCAGCATAATACTTAAACTTCTCCTTTAAGAAGTCTAGAAATTCTTTTAAACAAATTAAGAATCTTTTTAGTAAATAATTTCTACTGTTTGAAAGTTTCTTTAACTTCTCTGGTACTTATTTTTGACAGCTACTTTCAATTTTGAATTTTAGCATTAAAATCTGCAGTAATTATTATTACTATTATTATTATTTACAAATTAATTGAGATATTTGTAGAACATTATGATACAAATATTTTATGTTAGTCCAACTTCAACCCTACTATAATTAGGTCATGTCATGTCCTTGACACTAGAAGCACAAATGCCGAAACCAAAATTCTGTCTGGTAACTTGTACTAACATCATAGTAAAAGCTGTCTCAATATAATGTTTAAATAAGGGATTTTACTTTATCGTCTGTAAGAAACAGAATCATGATATTTTGAAAATATAAATTAAATTAAATTAAATTCATTTGTCACATGTTTCTTCGTGTTATTTTTTTTCCCAGATGGCATTGTATTTATATTTATTTAAACTGAAAATAAGAGATTAATATGCATTGAGACGCGTCTGGTTAGAAAGTTTAAATTAGTGTAGAAAAAAAAATCTAACGTATTCATTATATTATAGAAAATGATATCATAATTAAGGACACAGATATGAAAATATATTTTCTATGAATATAAAAGAAGTAATTAAATATAATCAACCATTTGGTTTTTCTTTTTTTATGAATAATTTTGGTTTCTTCTAGATTGCCTTCGTTCTTTCGATCATTATTTTCCACAGAAATGGTTGCATAAACTGAATTTAACACTTTCTTCAACTACGTCACACTTAGAACTCTGACTATTCAGAGTGCAGAAAAGTATATTAATTAATAGAACAATATCATTTGCACACGCCTGTTATTGCTAAAAACAATAAATAATATTATCTATTAACCACTACTTTTCTATCTCTGAATATTAATTTGGATGTATTGAAAATTAAATAAATCTTAATTCTTCAAATGTAAAGCATAGGTGCAAAACTAACATTAGTTTTTATATATTTAATATATATATATATATATATATATATATATATATATATATAATTAGAAATTTTCTAGTTCTAACTTCAATGTTGTAATTACACAAGTATTGAACAAGAATTGAACAAGCTACATTTTGCTCTTCAAATCACACAAATATAAAAAAGAAGAAGAGAAGAATGTAGTTTGTATTGAAAGGGCTATAATTACTTTATAAGAACATAAGTAAAAGTTGTTTATACGAGTTTCTTGTAAATAAAAGTAATATTTTAACATGAATTTTTTAAGTTAAAAGAGTTTGTTATATATAAGTAAGAATTTATATATTGTGAGATTTATATTTTTCTATTATTTTTATTAATAAGGAGTTTTCCTAAGCAACTCATGTTGTAATTTTCCATTAAAGTAAGAGAAAAAGAAAAGTGAAAGCCACCAACTGCATGTCAAGTCCTTCTGAAAATTTATAAGCCGAAAGCTACTCCCTCCTTTTTAAAAAATTGTAATTAAGAAAGAGAAAAAAACTGTTTAGTCTTTTTACTATTTAAAAAGCATAGAAAATAAATTGTTTGTTCAAGCTACAAATAAACAAAAAGATTACTCTTAGATATATCTGTCTAAACCACTATCTATGGATATAGATATTTTCTAACACTTCCTCAAATCTAATGTTTACAATAACCAAACAAAAACTATGTAAAATATTCTAATTTAAAGAGACGTTTTGAAATTGAAAGCTATGCATGTAGAAAGCTTCCATATCATCATTCCTAAAAGATTGATATAAATTTGTATTAAAAAATTATGAAGCTTCAGAAAAGTATTAGGAATCAATATAGTATAATTAAAATAATAATTTAATCCTCTACTAACTACATGGTACAGAGATTATATTCAATAATACACGAGCCGCCACTATAGTAGTGGATGAAATTTCCATAACACCACTAATAATTAATAATTAATGATAATTATTATAGTAAGTGAAAAAGTGTGTGTATCCATTGCATTATGCAATGGTTCAAAATTTTCTTTTATTTTTTAGCTTTGTTATGTACAATTCACTTTCATGATTGATTATATAGAAATAAAAAGAGAGAAAAAAGAAAAGTTGAAGAAATCGAGAATCAGAAGGAAGAAGTGTAATCGGAGTAGAACTCGTTGATTCCAGAAGCAGCCCAGAGGCGTTGATTATAATCATCAAGCATGTCATCAGGCACAAAGGGGGTCCTACATAGAGGGCATGTTTTCTGATCGTGATCGATCCAACGGTCCACGCAGGCGCGGTGGAAAATGTGTTTGCAGTTCCGCATGCAGCGAATCTCCTCCTCCTCGGAGAACTCGAACAGACAGACGGCGCAGGCGCAGGAGTTTTCTCCGGACTCTCCGAACTTGGCGACGGGAAGGATATCCCGGATGAGTAGCGCCGACACGGAGGGAGGCCTGGAGACGGCGGCGGTTGCGGCGGTTGCGGCGGAGATGCGGGGGTCCGGCCATGCGACTTCAGTTTCGAGGAAGTCGGAGAGTCCGAGGAGGTGGAAGAGAAAGAACACGAAGTTTCGGAGGAGGCCGAGGAAAGCTAGTGTGTGAAGGAAGGGGTTGGGGAAGAAGACCTCGGCGTAACCCACCGGAAAACCCATCGGAGAAGAATATGTTGATGTCGGAGACGCGGTTTTTGTGTGTCTTTAGAGAGAGAGAGAAGTGAGGAACAGAAGCTTCGATATTGGGAAGCGAGTGTGGAATATATAATAGTGGCAGCTTCTTTATATTATTATTATATATAAATAAATAAAAGACTTCAAAATACGTTACCATAGTGCGTAGGGCAATTATTGAAAGGTCCCTTGCCAACTACGCGAATATAATCTAACTATCACATATTTATAGATTTCATTAATGATTTATTTTTTTAATAATTTTATTTACTTCATTTTAAAATAATGTTACTTTTTAATGGTATTTTTATTCGCCGTATTTACAGTTAAGATTCGAGTTTAGTCTTTAAATCATTTACAGTATGTGTTAATAAAGATACACTAGATTTGTTTAGCTCGGTACATTCTTAGAAAATAGAATAAAAGATTGATTTGATGAAATACTAATTGTTTGTTATACTCGCATAGATTGAGCATTTGTTATCAGAGGTTAATAAATGATGTTATATATTGTTTGTTGTAAATAAAATAAGTGTATAAAACAATTAAAAAGTGATAATTAAATTAAAATTATATATAAGTCTAATTAAATTAATTGTATAGTTAAGATGTGTGTAGGTTATGTTTGGCTAAGAAATAGGGGTTTGCAAGTAAAGAATTAGGGTGATGTTTTTGGACTTGAGCTGTGTTTGTTTTTTATGTGTGGCGAAAAAGAAATATAGTAAGGGTTGGACTACTTAGATGGTTTTATAAAATTAACTAAACATTCTTAAGTTTATTTTTACTAAATATATAATGAAAATTAGTTAACAAGTCTTGGAATGAATATTGTCGTTATATTCAACACGTTTGTGAGATTAATTATGGTAATCATGTAGTTTTGGTGTTTTGGGATAAATGTTGTTCTATGTCCATTATTGGTCATCTAACAAAGAAGTTATTGATAATTATGAAGAATTAATATTGAACTTAAATACTTTTTTTGTTTTTATTTCTATCGCATTTATTTAATTTAGTCTTTTTTTAGGCATTCAAATAGGTCTAATTTTTGATTATTTTATTCATATTATGTGTCAGTTCCTTTTGTTTATTTTTTATTAATTTTAAAAGAATTATTCACATAACAATCTGTGTCAATATCACCGATACGTGTTATTTATTTTGACTCCATTTAATTCATGTATTCTTTATTTTTTTCAATTCAATGTCAATTTTTGTTAAAATATAACAATTTCGTTGTTTTTGAATTGAGATCAATATTTAATTTTTATATAATTGTTATACTAATATTTTAATTATAATTGAAATTTTTATTAATTATTTTTTAAATTCAATTATAAATTATCAAATTTAATTATAAATTGAATGTAATTTTAGATTAAATTATTAATTATTAATTATATAATAATTTTAGATTAAATTTTAATTGAAAATATTATTTAATTGTTTCAATTAGAGTCAATTGTTATTTAATTTTGAAATATTATTAAAATATAATTATTAAATGTTTTCTTCTAACAAGTATATTCTACATACACTAATATTTTTAAATTTAACATTTAAAAATATTACAAATATTAGAAATAAAAAAATACTAATATTTTTAAAATAATCATTTAAATTTAAAACATTTTAGATTTTAATATCTAAAACACAATAGATAAATTAAATGTTTTAAATTTAAATGTTAATTTTAGAAATATGAGTATATTTTTATAAAATATTTAATCATTATATTCTAATAATATTTTAAATAATTATAATATATTTAACAATTGAATCTAATAATTATATTCAATTCACAATTAATATAATAATTTATAATTTAATTTCAAAAATAATTAATATAAATGTTAAGTTTAATAAAAATATTAGTATAATATTTATATAAAATTAAATTTGGTCTTAATTTGGAAGGAACAAAATTGATCAATTTTAACAAAAATTAGGACTAAATTGAATAAAAATAACAAATATAAAGACTAATTAAACAAAAAGAAATGACACAACCATGACATGTGACATTGACATTCACACGTAGCACGATATGTGGACAATTTTTTTAAAATTTAAAAAAATAATAAAAGAAACAGAATTAGGACGAACATGCATTGTTTACAAATGTCAACTATTTAAACACTGCTAGCAAAAATGACCAAATTGATACAAATTATCAAAAATTAAGATTTAATTAAACATTTAATAAAAAAAATTATCAAATTGAATAAAAATAACAACTAAAAGAGTATTTAAAATTTGTTATTTAGAAGAGATATATTAACGATACAACAACCTCTTATAATATATAGGGTTCCACCTATGCAACCTCCCAAATTTGAAGACATTTTTTACAAGTCTTTTATTTAAAGAAAAATTCATTTACTTGTCAACATATCATCGGAAAACCTTATTGTGTATTGCCTCATGCTCAAGTCAATGCGAGGCAAGAAAGAGTCTTAAGGATCATGACCATGTGATCATTATGTAGGAACAATCTTGTGGAGGTGCGACATTTCTTTATTCATCCATCTGAAAAGAGAAGATCTCAAAATTTTCTTTTTAGTAAAATTATGTTTAATTATAATATTTCTCTGTTAAATTAATTATAAAATTATGTTTAAGAAATAAGGTCTCAATATTTTTTAATAATAATATACCTTTATTAAATTAATTAAAAATATGTTTACTCAAAATACTTAAAAAAACTAATACTAACATACCTCTATTAAATTAATTATAATATTAAGTTTAAGAAAAGGAAAAGGCCTCATTTTTGTAGTAGTAATATACATGTATTAAACTAATTATACATTATATTTAAGAAAAAAAAAACTAAAACAAAATTTTAGTACTAAAGTATTTCTATTAAATTAAATTTATGTTTGAGAATAACATTTAATTAAATTATTACTAGTGTATGTTAATTTTATTGGCATTAAAAATTATATTTAAATAGTTAATTTTATTTCAAAAATTATAATTTTATTTTGGAAAAATAGAATAATTAGTTATTTCATTCTTTTATAATAAATTTTGATTATATATTTTTCTTATTTTGTGTGAATTTTATCACCTCTTTATCTTTCTTCAATTCCAAAGGTAGAGTTTTTGTATACCAATATTTTTATCCTCAATTCAGGTTATTATGTTTTTTCTTTATATTTATGTTGTTGTTTATATTCTATTTGTTGAATTTGTATTAGGATTATAAATGCATTTCTTTTTTTCAAAATTTTATTTTTAGATATTTTTTGATTTATTAATTTTAAGAGTTTTTTTGCATATATTTTGACAAGAAACAAAATCTTTTCTACATAATAATTAATTAGGTTATGATTTAGCTTTTTGATGAATAGCAAATAGATTAAAGCATAAGAATTAATAAACCACAAACATTACACATAAATAATTTGTTAGATTTTGATTTATTTTCAGAATTAAATATCTTAAGAATAAATTTTGAAAAATTATAAACCAATTGATATTCTTAGTTATATAAAAACAATAAATTCATTTTCAAATACATATAGAATAATGTTAATAATTTTATCACTTGTTTTCGTCCAAAAGAGTTTGTCAAAGTTAAAGATAATAAAATTTATTTAAGATCAATAATGTCTCCAGAAAAATTAAACGAATCATCTTTATTATTTATTAAAAAATAAATATTAAATAAAATTAAATATGACAATTTAATAAAAAAATTGCATAAAAAAATATTTGAAAAATAAATTTTAAATAAAAGACCTTATCTTTTAAACTTGTTTTAGACTTCCAAAACTTACTCCTGATTAAAACTCAAATATCTTGGGAATGATTATTTCACCCTTTAAACTTAGAAACAATTTTCCTATAAAAAAAAATCTCAAACTAACTAATATATACATCTAACGTATAATTATAAATACGAAACTAACTAAAACAAATATTTAACATAAACAAAATTTAATTCTATAACATTCTATTTAACAATTCTAAACCATTAAACAAAAACATTTCATATCTGATCAAAGCACAACATAGAATACTAACATATAAATATCATATTACAGATATCCCTAAAATAAGATAATTTGGAGTATAATAGTATACATGATAATCTAAACCACCATAGAGTTTTCAAGGAGACATCACTAAAACTCTTAAATGCAATGACTAACAACAACATCATTTCTCCCCCTGTACTTATCCCACTACCAAATCTTCAACTGCTCACACCATTCAAGTAATCATTGCAAAAGAAAAGAAACACAAGAAAACAAGACATAATAGAAAGGGTAAGCTAACATGTTTTAAAAGATCAAATAATTTAGAATACACTTATATAAAGCATATAAAATCTATCACTTTATTTCATGTAAAGACTCAAAACGATGATTCAATTATTTGGATACAAGCATTGATGTCGAGTCTTGGTAAGTTATGCACTTGTGGTGGCATCCGGTGCTCTACAGAACGATAGATATTACCACACACAAGTCACACAAGTTTAGTCTGTTAACACCTTTGGTAAAGGTAAAATTCCTAGACTAGGACATCCTGCTCCTCTCACCACATACCATATTCTTCTCTATTTGAGAATTTGAATGGTTATTAAAGCGTCATGATAACTTTCAACTGAACTCCCACATCAATGCTTACACCACTACAACCACTACCAATCCTCCTTGAATTATCATCAATCAATCTCAACTCTTCTGCATATAGAGAATCTCAATTACATCTCATATATCAATCATGTAATAGGCAATAATCCACATTTACCACAAAACATCAAAGTTTTAACATAGAAAATGACTACTAGATTCTGATATATTCGCTAAGTGAAAAGTGTACAAATGCCCACTCGCTCGGCAACCAAATGACTTACTTAGGGAATTATTTAATGGAAATCACAGAGGTAAATTCCTCCAAAATTTTCTTAGCGAGGGTATTCTCGCTCCAAGAATACAAAGTCAATAAGCTCCTTGACTTTGTATTCGCTCAACAAGTCTGTATAATTTTATCTAATTCTGCATAATTGTGCCACTTTAGCCTAGTCTAAGCAGTCTAGTAGCTATTCCAACTACCAAAAACATGTCAAACTCAAAATTCAACACAACACCAGTACTATCTATCTGGTCTCAAATACAATACTAAAATATAAAAGATTCAAACTAAGCACAATCAGACCTAAAATAAAAAATATACACATCATATATTATACATATCATTAAACAAATAAAATGCACAGGCAAATCACAGTATCATCATACAATTTATTCAATCAACAACTCTATAATTCATAAATTTTCTTAGCGAGGGTATTCTCGCTCCAAGAATACAAAGTCAATAAGCTCCTTGACTTTGTATTCGCTCAACAAGTCTGTATAATTTTATAGAATCTAATTCTGCATAATTGTGCCACTTTAGCCTAGTCTAAGCAGTCTAGTAGCTATTCCAACTACCAAAAACATGTCAAACTCAAAATTCAACACAACACCAGTACTATCTATCTGGTCTCAAATACAATACTAAAATATAAAAGATTCAAACTAAGCACAATCAGACCTAAAATAAAAAATATACACATCATATATTATACATATCATTAAACAAATAAAATGCACAGGCAAATCACAGTATCATCATACAATTTATTCAATCAACAACTCTATAATTCATATATAATGTCATTATAACTTCCTTACTTGTGAAACAACGCAGGCAATCAAAGAGAGTATCAATCCCCTTTCAAACCTAACAAAGCCCACAACTCAACTTAGGAACAACAAGAACATGATCAGGGAATATCATCAAAACCATTGATCAGTGGAAAAGCACGAAGGAAACTCATATGATACATGCGAGTTGAAATTTTTCACACGCACAGAAATCCAAACTAAATAAGAGCAAAAAAATCAACTTACTCTGTTTTAGAAATTAATCAGGCAGAATTAGAGGACTCGTCTCAAATGTCACTCTAACGGTCTCTGATCTTCAGACAAATAAACATATAAGTGAGAAATTTAGAGAGAATGGAGAAAGTTCTTGAGAAAATGTTTTTTTAGAAATTAAATGTTTATATCTAATGAATCTCGTTTATAGATTTTTATTTATACACTAATATTTTAACATTAAAATAATCGAATATTCATCATCTTAAACACTTTATGAATTATAGAGTACCAATTTTTAAATTCTCACAAATTATCACTTAAAAGAATACATCCTTCAATTTCTTCTACGTAATTTAAAAAAAATATTTATTTTATAAAAATTTTACTTGTATAATTAATAATTCCAAATAGTTTACACGACAATTGTAGCGTCCCAAATAAATGGATAAAAATCAATTTAAATAAAACGCCACATATAAAATATCCAGAGAGTATAGAAATTTGGAATATGACGTACACAGTACTCCAACATATTCATAACAAAAGGAAAAGGCTCCACAGACCTAAACGAGGTACAAAAATTCGCCAAGAGCGAGAGAAACTACTACTACTACTATTAGGCTCTAAAAGTTGAGGCCCCCATAGTGAGCCTGATAGTCGTCTAAGATCTCATCAAATCGCAACATCTCTATTATTATTACCACTGCCAGATGTTCTCACATCTGCTCACATCAACAAGGTTGATGATCATCGCAAAGGAAGAAACCACACACAATCATACAAACAAGCAAGGGTAAGCTAGTGAAAAAGTTCTCATATCATACACTCAACATACAGTTTCATATACAAGTATAATTGGCATACATCCACATAAGAGGCACCAAACCATATAAGACACCAAAACTTGACCATCCGGATACGTTCAATGAGGCACCACCACGAGACAGTGGAATTACGTCCTAGCAGTGAGGCGTCACCACGAGGCCTTCGTGGAATTACGTCCTGGCCTTGAGGCACCACCACGATACTCGCGTGGAATTACGTCCTTATCTCGAGGCACCACCGTGAACTCCTCCTTAGAAGGGTCCACATAATTATGTCCAATAGATGAGGCACCACCATGAGCTCTCACTACAAGAGTCATGGAATTACGCCCTACTCACACATTGAATATGTTTCACCAACCAATCAGAAGTTCCCATAATACTAACATCATGTATAACAATCCCATCATGCAACTCATGTTTTCCAATTAATATAACATACAACAACATACCATTCCCACCGCAACCTCATATATCAATCATGGCATCATCCCTCAACCCACATAGTAAAGCATTTGGATCAAATAAGCAATCACACATCAGTGCACAATTCAACAATAGTACCAAACTTACCCCACAGTCTCGCTCAGGCTAACAGATCCCGCTCAGGCGAGGAAGGTCCTCTCGCTCAGGCGAAACCCTTCTCGCCTAGGCGAGAACGCAAAAGGGTGACAGTGGACTCTGCGAGGTCTCGCTCAGGCGAGCCCTTTCTCGCCTAAGCGAGATTGTACCTCGCTCAAAAATGAAGCCAAGTCGCCTGGGCGACCGCTCCCGCAGAAAAACTTAGGCGAGCCTCTATTAGTCTCGCCTAGGCGAGGCATGCTCGCTTGGGCGAGAAAACCAGTACCCGCCACTGTTCTCTCGAGTAACAATCATCCACACACATCCAAACAGTTCAACATGCATTTTCAATCGATTATATTCACACACAAGTCGTTCAATCATCATATACTCATCAAACAAGCAGATTCTACCAAAAATATGGTAAGGTCTAGCTTCCCTTACTTGGAACTAGCTAGAACAGGGGTTCGACTCCAACAGTGGGATGCAACAGTACAAGGAAGGGATGGGCGAGCTGGAATAGAACCACGAAACAAGTCTTAACATAAACTTACAGCGAAACCCTAACTGAAAAAGTGAACAACGAAAGGAAAAAGGGCGTATGAGTCGCAGAGTACCTACGTGAATCAATAAGATGAACTGAGCTCGCTTGAATGAGATAGAGTAAACCCTAGCAGAGCTTCTGGGGAGAGGTTAGGGGCTTGACGGCTGCGATTTCTGTGAATGAAGAGAAGAGATTAGTCTAGGGCAGACTTAGGGTATGGTCCCCCTTTTTGGGCCAGCCCTAGGCCCAACCAACTTTGGGACAATCCTTAAGGATTTAGACAGAAATAACTGGGCCTTACAACAATATATATTAATTTTATATTTTTATGATAAACATTTAATCACATTTTTTTTCTCCATTTTAATAATGTCTTTGTACACAAGACATTTGGATTGAGGAACTAAAGAAAACTTCTTTATATTATACTAGAAAACACATGCTCCTACAAGTATGTTCACATTTTTTTAATGATAATAAACAATAATAAAATTATAATTATAAAAAATAATTATAAATATTTTTTAATTTTATTTTAGATAATTATTTATTTATTTTGTATATAATGTTTTATTATAAGTATTTATTTTAATTTAAAAAATTATTAAATTTACAAAAACAATGAATTTAAAATTTTTTTAAATTTTAAAAAAATCATCTAAAGAATAAAATGGGTAAAATGTTATTTAATAGAAAGTTAACTTAAAACAAAAAAAATGTGTAGAATCCTTTTTAAGTATGTATGATTTTTTAAATATGCATGATATTATATTAATAGATGATGATAATGTAATGTTTTTAAGTTAATATATAAAATAAAATTACATTTATTAAAATTAAAATTAAATATAGCAGAAAAAATGAGAAAATAATCATTGATAAATAGATAAAAAGAGAACGGTCAATTTTCAAAAATTTAATAAATAATTTTATTTTAAAAGGTAAATTAGTATTTTGAAATGTGGATACAAGAAATAGATAAATAAAAAATAATAATAAAAAATCTATAAGAAAACCCTTTGTTTTCTTTTTAGAAGGAACCAAGAAGTTAGTAATTGTCTAACATAAATTGAGGTTTTTCTTCTTCTTTTTTCTATATTTCTGGATCACCCTATTATTAGGGGTATATATTTCCAAAAGTATAATGGTGGTTGAAAATAAAAATACAAATTTAAGTCTTAAAAGTAAAAATGAAAAATTGAACTTTTTTTTTAATAATAGAGACCTAGAATAGAACTCTATTATTTTAAAAATTAAATTTTAGGCTTTAATACTTTTTTAGTCCTCATTTTCGTAGTGTTTGTTGCGGACGGTCCTCATTTTGACAAAATGTTTAAAATGGTCCTCATTTTTTAGCAAATGTTTAAAATGGTTCTCATTTTCACAATTCATGTTTTATTTGGTCATTTTCTGTGACGCCGTTTAAATCAGTGACGAAGCACTGTATAGGTGACATTGTTTGTATTACGTTGCATTGGGGTGTGTTACGTGTACTGTACATGTGTGGTAATTTAGAAACCATGCAGAACATCACAACAATTCAATCACAAACAAATCCCAAAATAGAATTATGAAAATCCTAACCCACGAGCAAACACAACCCAAAAAACCTTAAATCCACTTATCTGGTTGATGATGGTTAACTGGAAAATTGAAATGAAGAGCACTATTGCAATCCAACTCAAGCTCTAATTGCAAAATTTCCGCCAAATTGAAAAGTTAACATTAATCAGCCATTTGTACAGTACATGTAACACAACCCAATGCAACGTAATACAAACAGTGCCACATGTATGGTGCTCCACTACTGAATTAAACAACATCACAGAAAATGACCAAATAAAAAAAGAATTTCGAAAATGATGATCATTTTAAACATTCGGTCAACATGAGGACCATTTTAAACATTATGTCAAAATGAAGATCATCCGCAATAAACACTACGAAAATAAAGATGAAAAATATATTTAAGCCTAAATTTTATGAGTATTATATCTTTAAAAGATTGATATTATATATATATATATATATATATATATATATATATATATATATATATATATATATATATATTGGGAAATGAGAAGTTCTGTTTATGTAGTTAGTTAATAAAAGTTCTCAGAATATTTTATTCTCTGGAGTTGAAAGTCTCTTAGAAAATGTACATGTGATTGATTAATGAAAATATTTTAATTTTGTGTTCAATATATAATATAAGTCACTTTTGTGATCCATTATGCAATGCAAGAAATTTAACTGAAGCGTGAAAAAGGTGTTAAGAACTTTTTTATTTGAAAAATACAAGTATAACTCTAATCTTTATAAAAATAAAAATAAAAAAAAAGACACCACCAGCTTTTCCCAGTTCCTTTGATTCTGTATTTACTCTTTTTAGGTTTAATATATTATCATCTTACCAAATTTATTATTCAAGATTGTTTCAGCCTATAATAAAGTTTTTATAATAAAGTTTTCAAAATAATGTACATTTTAGCACTAAAATTTTGTATTTGTCATTGTCATATTTACCATTAGTTATTATATTTGCCATATTTACCATTAGTTATTATATTTGTCATATTTATGATTAGTTATTATATATCTTCTCCTTCTATTATTCTTATATTCACTGCGATGTTTATTTTTTATTCTCACATAATATACGTTTTAACTTATTAAAATATTTTTAGTTTATTAAATAATATATTAATTTTTTATTTCTTATTTTCATAATTCATTTCGTACAGAAATATTTCTTTAATTTTTTATTAATTATATAACTTTTCTCAAAAAATAGATTTATTTGTGTGCACTGCTGAATGCATGAATTTATAGTTCATAAATAACACAAGGAATAAATAAAATAAAATAAATTAATATGTCTTACTTTCTTGAACTTTTACAAAAGTTTAGAATTTTTCTTCGTATAAAATATTTAAAATTTTTGTTTATATTAAATTCAAAATACATCAAAAATTTAAAAAATAACACAAAACTATCATCTAACCTGGAAATAAATACAAACTCATACTTTCAGTATCGTGATTGGTTACAAAGGGAGTCCTACAAAGAGGACACGTTTTCTGACTGCTATTGATCCAACGGTCCACACAGGTGCGATGAAAAACATGGTTACAGTTCTGCATGCGCCGAATCTCCTCCTCCTCGGAGAACTGTGACAGACAGAACACGCATATGCACGCGTTTTCTCCTGACTCTCCGAACAGGACCACAGGCAGGAGCTCCTTGATCACATGCGCCGATACTTCATGAGTTGTGGTGACCGCAGCAGCAGAGGTGGTGGCGGAGGTGATGGTGGAAGTGGTGGCGGACGTAAATGCAGAGTGCTGGTTTCGGATGAAGTGGGAGAAGCCGAAGAGATTGAAGAAGAAGGATACAAGGTTTCGGAGGAGGCCGAGAATGTCCGAGGGAGAAACCAAGGATTTAGGAAAGTATAACTGTGCACAACACGCAGGAAACCCCATTGGAGAAGAATGCGTAGCTATTCTTCCAACAAATATAAAAGGGCAGCATTTATAAGTGTAGCAGCAGCTTTTATGTATGTGATGTAGAAAAACGAGAACGCGGTTACACATGTCACGGTAATTAAATACACGCGTCAAGTTTCTATTGGTGAAGACCCAGTTACATGCAGTGATTGAAATAAATTTAAGTTACCTAGTTCTTTAGAAATAAAAAATAATTGTATATATAAATTAAAAAAAAATTATTATTTTGAAGGTTAAAATACTCCGTTGGTCCTCGTTTTTGTTACAGAATCTCAATTTGGTCCTCGTATTTTTATTAGTCTCAATAAGGTCCTCATTTTTGTAAATTAATATCAATTAGGTCTTTCCATTAGTAGATAACTAACACCGTTAAGTAGGTGCCACGTGTCAGCTCCTCGTTTTTTTGAATTTTTTTTTATTTTTTTTATTTCTTTTTGAATTTTTTTTGAATTTTTTTGAATTTTTTTTTTAAAATTTTTTTAAATTTTTTTAAAAAAATATTTATGCCACGTGTCACTTTTGTAGTATGCCACGTGTCAATCTAATATGGTGACACGTGTCAAATTAATGTATGAATCTCAATTTGGTCCTCATATTTGTTAAATTGATTTGATTTAAGTCCCAATTTTTTTTAAAAAATTTCAATTTTAGGCACTCCAAATTTAGACCAAATTTTACTTTTATATAATGTGATGATTATTTTTATTAAAATTGATATTTTTATTAAATATTTTAATAATATTAATTATATTTAATAGTAAAATTTTAAATATATTTATTTTAATTTTTTATAAAATTATTTTAAAATTTTACATTTGAATTTATAAAATTGTTATTTTTAAGCCAACTCTAAAATATTCAACTCTAAAATATTGTTGATATTGAATATTATACAAATATTCCGAATATAAATTTATTAATCTATATATTTATAATTTTAAAATAAAATTTAAATAAAGTTTAATGTAAAATATAAATTTAAATAA
>Ga0214543_1005312_pt1 | contig 23822 bp, 20 predicted proteins | sample CNSS2metaG_FD_160094 | JGI IMG/M metagenome (GOLD analysis project Ga0214543, IMG submission 160094) | Root nodule microbial communities from cowpea collected in UCLA plant growth center, Los Angeles, California, USA - CNSS2 | ecosystem: Host-associated > Plants > Roots > Nodule | place: USA... | reverse complement strand
ATAATAATCATCGTCATAATAAAAATAAATAATAAGACGAAGATGAAAATTGATAAGGTCAAACAATTCTTATCACAAGAGGAAGAATATAAGGTAAAATTATAAATTGAGAAAGGATTAGAAAGAGTCTGGATTGAGACACGCAAACACTGTCCTTAGAGAGAACAAACTTCCACTAGTCCTCAATTGGAGCATGTGCTGATAACGTGTTATGAAATAGAATAGGGAGCAACTTATGTGTGTATTATTATTGATAGGAAGAGTAATGAATCATATCAGTAATCCATAAAGGAAACAAATCAACTTAGTTAATACAAATATTTACAATAAAGAGTAATGAATCATATCAGTAAATGTATCAAATCAATGGACAATCATTAATTCATAACAAAACATTATTTAATGTGATATTTAACTGTTTAAATTTATAAAAAAATTATTTATATGAGAATTATTTTTATTCATAAATATGTTTTTTAATTGTAAACACTCATTCACGTGAAATCTACATTAAGATAGTAATCTTATTTTTATGCTGTAATAAATTTCCATTAAAATGCTATTATTATAATATATTTAAAAATAAATAAACGGTTTAAAACACTATAAAGGCAATTAAAATTTTTAAGACCGTTATGCCTCGCTATTAACGCGCAAATGAGAGGGTTCCTTCCTTACTCCAATCCTCAGTATATAAACGACACTTATCCCTTGCGATCTGCCATATCCCGTCTTAGCCCCTGCATACGAAATTAGGGTTTATCATTCCTTTCTATTTCTTTAACTTTTCCAACCCAAATCCAGCGTAGGCTTCTTTATCTGGTCGGTGCGGATTACTTCCATTCCCATTCGACTCGTTCCCTTGAAGCAATAGTTATTTGTGTTGTTCTTTAATATCTTTTCCACAATCCATTGGTTCTGGGAGCAAACAGAGCAACTAAATTCATTTTTCTTCCAAAGGTTTAGTTTTTTATTGTGGGTCTGGTTTTTTTTTTGTCGATTAGATAAGCTGGGTTGCAATATTTTTAACTGTGATGAGCCTACAGACCTGTAATGATTTGCGGCTATGATCGCAAACATTATTGAACATCTAAGGGACTGAGTTGTTTATTTTTTGCTACCAGTTTCTTTTTTAAGGATTTTACGTTTAGTTAGGGGTTAGAGTTTCAATTGGGTGTTAATCTTGGAAGGCTTTAATTTTCTTTGAGATTTTCGCTTGCACTTGTTTTAAGTGTTTTGCGTTGTTTAATTTAAGCCGAAATGTGTGTTCCCCTCGCTATCCATTGTTTCAATTTGATGCTGCATTTGGACGTCGGGGAACTAAATCCCCGTTTTTGGTGTTCATAATTTGAGGGTTATTCTTGTCATTTTTCTACTGATTTTATGTCCATAAATTTTTGTTTTCTTGGTTTGAGATCTATCTTGATTTGAAGTCTGAATGTTTGTAGATTAGGATGAAGCTAAATATATAATCCAACACTTGATCTGAGTAATTACGAGTGATGGTAAAAATAATTAAATGCTTCTGAATCTACATATTTTTTTGAAGCGAGCATGCTTGCACAGTTTCATCGGTGCCATTACCTTTTACAATCATCTGTTGTCTTGCCACCTTACATACATTTCTACTCTTACATTTTGACAATTTGACCTAATATGGTATGGTTATTGCACAAGTGTATCTCTGTGTAGTTTCTGTTCGATTACTTCTAATCTCGGTTGGAGGAGGATGCATATGCATCGCATAATAATTTGTTTTGGGTTGTTGAAATGCTGTTTTGTCGGTTTTTGTTACATCATGTGATGAAATTGGAAAAATCTTAGGACACCTTCCTACACAGCAGAATTCTGCTGTGGATGAGAATGAATTTTCCGTTCTGATGATGTAATTAAATCTTTACTTCACACACTTTGATGGAATTGGTTGTTGGATTTCTTTTTGAAGTACAACTCGATCAAGTAGGAACGGAAGGAATTAGGCTGGGGATGCTCACAAAACTTACTTATTAATATCAACTTGCTTCTAATTCTGGGACAGGCTGCTAAGCCAGTTAGTTATTCATTTCGGTGTCAAGCAAAATAAATAGGCATATAATCCTCTATCTCAGCCAGTAAAGGAAGCATTTCAGTGGAAGCGGGACCCGTTATAAGGATTTAGCTGCTTTGCCGTCCCGCTATTCCTTCTTTTCTTTTATGTTGCAGTGATTTTTTTAATGAACTTGTAGATATAGAAGATGGTTACTCATTCTTTTCTTTGAAAGTGTTGTAACTTTCTATTTACCTACTATCCGGGTATTACTACTCGTCTACTTCTTTCCGTCCTTTGCTGCAGAAAACATAAATGATCAGTAAAGAACTAGAGACATTACTACTGACTTTCTTACTGTTGATGCCCCCATTCAAAAAGAAAGGTGTGAAGCTACAGATGCCATTGTTTCCACTGTAGCGGATGTAGTTTGTGTACTTGTACTTGTACTATATCTCATGTTTCTAGTAAAGTTCCGGTAGTTGGAGAGGACCTCCGCGAAACCAATCCATGTTTCGAGTAAAGTTCCGGTAGTTGTACAATATCTCATGTTTCGATTAAGACATGTGAGTACGAAAAGCATAATTTGAAACCAATCCACGTTCGGCCTTTGCTGATGACGAAGGAAAGAAGAAAGGCAAGTACTTCAATGAATTGCTAAATACTGGCTTTCAAGCTTGGGCTAGCATTAGCATTGGCATGAGGCATAGGAAGGAGTTGACTGATTGTCGATGCTTGCACCGTTTAATCGTGCTTTGTGTTTCTATTCATATGATAAGGAAGGTAAAGCCCTATATTCCATTCTCTCAATATCACGTCAAAGAAAGCTTCTAAAACAAGTTTCCAACTTCAATGATTTAATCAGTATTAATAGGAAACAATTCAGGGGTTCAATGCACGATCACGAATTGGATTAGATTAGTCTTCTTCAGTCCTCCGATTTTCTTTGAAACGCTATCAATTCAATAGCAAGACTCGTTTGTTTCTTCTATTCTGGAATTGATAGGTTCGGTTTTAGTTCACACCACAACTGGATCTGGTCGATTCATAAGTATATTTTCCCTTTTGTTATGTTTAGTTTGAACTATTGACTTGACTAATTGGATCTGCATCTAAGCTAGAAGTAAGATTTCTCCTTCGCTTTTTAGTTCCTGAGTTATGAAAGCTCTTCGATCTCTAATCTGACCGGCCTAGTGAAGCAGTTTTCAACTCAAGGCGAAAAGTCAGCCCTTGTTCTTTGCCAGGACAAGTTTTGGGAATAGCAGATATTATAGTAATGAATAACATTTTGGGGATCGGGATCTCCTATCGCGATAGTCATAGTGACGTATGTGAGTGATGATACCAATGCAGGTCCAACATTTCATTCTTTCTGTTAGGGATTCGATTTAAATTGTATAAATAAAAGAGGAATGTGCTTGGATTATAGCTATCACCTCGTGGGATTGACTAAGCTTACGAGGCTAACTATTTCTTTGGAATAAGCTTGGATACCCAACTTCATTTCCCCTGATCTTACAACCCAAAAAAGACTTTAATCATCTGCACCTGCAAACAGCAGTCCTGACTGCGTATTCATTTACAATACCTCCCTTTCTGCCCCCTCCTTACCCCTATCCCCTTTATCGGTTTAAGCCTTCCAAAAGTTTCCAATTTCGAGTGAATTACCCTAGCTCAAGGAAACATATCATATAGATAGAAGGGTCGCGAACTCATATGTTACCCTAAAGGTATATGGACATTACTGTGTACAGGCTCTTCTTTCTTACCGTTATGCCCCTTACCTATGCCCCCTTATTTACACTTTTCGATCTTGTATTAAGTATATTGAACATCAACCCAATCTTGATGTTTGAAAAATGTTTTATTCATATACTTGTTTTCACACATAGGAACATATAGGCAGGAAAAACGACCCTTTTAGACTAAAAAGAAGGAGCCTTCTTATTATGTACTTGAGAAACTAGTCCAAGAACCGCCTCAGCTCCACTCAACCACTATTTGGGTCGATGCCTACTCATCCTTATATATATAGCTATTAAGAGGCGACTTGACCTAGAAGCTTGTAAAATACCAAAGATGGACAATCAGTAGATAGACTAGTTGGTGAGGCCATGTAGATCTTTGTGGGGTCCTCTCCTTCGTTTTAAATGGGAAGGTTGTGAACTGAAAAATGGCAAGAGCACTGGTCACATGTAGTAAGTAATAAATATATTTTTCTCTTCACATAGATTTGTGCAACACATGACAAATCTCACAATTCATAACTCAAATAGAGAACAAAGCTGACAAAAACACAAAGTAATTGATTTTGGTATTTTTTCAAATAGTTGGTGTGCAACAGACATTTCACAACATAGATTATATACAGTTGTCAATATTAGATTTCATTCGCTTTATTCTCATGCATTCATAGACATTTCAATTCTAATTTCATGTCAAAATCAACTTACAAGAATACTCAAATCTTTTTTTTAGGGACTTTGAGAAAATCATGCATTAAATTCAAAAGTCTTAAGATTATTAATAAATCATGTCCTATCCTTAGATATGAGCTCTATTAGGTATTAAACTTCAGTTTTATGTTCAGAAGATATTTTTCAACACCTCAAGAACCACAAATCATGCATGTGTGGTCAAACCAAAACAAACATTAAGCATGATCGGCATTATTTTAATATTGAACCAAAAGATTTCAAGAACCATTTGTGTCGATCCTCTGCTCCTCTTCAGACTCTCTTTGTAGTTAAATATTGGTTTGATATGAGGCGTATGTAGTAAAGTGAGAAAAGCATACCTCTTTGTTAGTCATTAGACCCTAATTTGTATTGTTCACTTGGCAGACATATTATTATTTGTGAGTTGTTCGCAATGAGGATCAACTTTTTTCCATATTTACTTAGATTATGCGTTGCTCGTCTGTACATCATCATCTTTACCCAACTGGCCATTATTGGGTCGGGATATACCCGGCTAGGCGGCGAGTCGAGATGTACCCGGTCTCTACACAATGTTGGCCTTTTTTCTTTTGCCTGTTGGACTTGCGCACGCATCTCCTTCCCTCTCTTTAGGGCTGTGATGTATTTGACCTTTTCACGTACAGATGGGCGACATATGGTCAGCCTATTACCCATACACCAACCCCTCCCCCCAAGTCTCGTAGTGAACGAAGTGGAACAAGAGGCGAAATTTGAAAATTGAGTAGGAAGGAAAGAGTGTGGTTGGTCGAGATGCTCTTGCCATTGACCCGACTTGCTGTTCGATGCTAATTTGTCATAATGATGTGATGTTATAGGTAGGATTTTTAAAGGAAGTGTCCAGACATTAGATGGAGTTGAATCCCACTGTGTAAAGGATGTCTATCCTTACAAAGGTAGTCCACTATAAATATGGGTGGGGTCTTGATGTTAGAGTAAAGGATCCACCTAAGAAATGAGCTAGCCTCCAGCCGAGTGTATCCCGCACTGCACTACTCTAGGTATGTCATCCTCTTCTGCTTATTATCCTTCCAGTAGGCATAATGATTTCGGAGGAAGAGTGAATCATATCCCACTCTCCTGGTAGTGATAGTTCTTAGGGGATGGTAACGACCCTATTGGTTTGGAGGAGTTTTCGTCCCTGCGCCATCCAGGGTACGAGTGGGTAGATCCCCAAGTGAAACTCCCTTTGTTTAGGGTTGGCAAGTCCATTACCATAGTTGTCATTCGTAAAAAATATGATATTATAGATGACATAGTATTCATTGCATATTAAAACAAGATCACATGGTCGTGACGCTGCCAACATGTGCCTTAGTCGAGATGTACCCGACAATCCTGGCTAGGATATAGTCGGCCACTTGTCCTCCTAGGTCAGTAAGTCTGCCATTGTGTGTTGTTGTGTGTCATTTGTGTCATATTTATTTTATCAATGTAGGGGATCATCTAGGATGATGAAGCTTCCTTTCCCATTGATACAAATATGGGGGATCATCTGGTTTGATAAAGCTTCTTTCCCATAGAGAAAATGCTAAAAAATTATTTGATTGATTCACTTGACTTAAATGCGTGCGTGCTTTAGCGATGAAAAATGTAAGTGTAGAGTAATAATGATGAAAAATTATGCTTTATTTATTGCTATGATGCCTCGTTAAAACCTTTTTGACCAAAATACATTTTGACCAAAATCCTCCTTACGGAAAAAGTCAAGGTAGGAAAGAGTACACCTACTTATTATGCAATCAACCCATAAATCGTTCGTAAGAAGTCTAAAAATTAACGAGATGTGAGGCGTTCCAGGTTGCTGGAATAGGAACACCTAACAGGTGTTCTAATCTGTATGTGCATTTACCCGCATCTTCCTTGACACATAATGACCCTTCCTAGTTGGGCGAGAATTTCCCCTAGTGTTTCCAGGCAGCACTTACTATTTGCGACACTAGATTTACATGGTGAAAAGACCTGTGTTTGATTTTGAATCGTAGCGACGCTGGGCTCTTAACTTGGTGTATGGGTCTTTCTCTGAGGCTGTTTGCGTACCATCTGCGCGCAATTGGCTGGTCTACATGTACAGTGATTATGTCTTTCGAAGTTGACAAAAATTTCATAGCTAAGTGATATGTGGATACCATCGCACCAAGCATGTTCAACGAAGGTCTCTTTAGAAAAATATTATAAGAGATATGAGTGTGAACAATAAGGTATCAAATTTTTACCATTCGCGTTGTTCTCCATGCTTCGAATTTGGTGAATAAATCAATGTAGCCCTTCGTATTCACTCGCTCTGAGTATTGCTGGATTTCTACCTCTGAAATTCTTAACTTTTTGAAAGTGCCCCAGTATAGAATATCCATCGAATTACCCTGGTCCACCAAGGTTTTCCTTACTATAAAGTCTTCAATCTCTACTGAGATCACCATTGGGTTATCGTGTTGATGGTCAATAGCTTGGAAATCATCATCACAGAATGTGATGTGTGGCATGTGTTGTCGGGGACATGTATATACAACATTGACACTTTGGATTGCTCGGACGTACTTTTTCCTTGCGAACATAGTGGTTCTGTCTCCTTGAGAGCCCTGAAGAATCAATGTTTTGCAACCACAGAAAGTAAGACAAAATGGTTGTGGCATCACAGGTATGGTCATTTAAACTTCAAAGATCTACATATGCTTGAGCATGACAAAATGGTAAGAGGAATGCCAAAGATAGAAGTTCCTCAAGATGTGTGTAAAGAGTGCATTCAATGCAAGTAGACCATGAAAAGTTTCAGTAAGTTCATACCACAAAAGGCAAAAGAAAGGTTGGATGTAGTGTACTATGATATTTGTGGACCTGTGCAGATTGAAACTCTCAGTGGCAGCAGATACTTCATTAGTTTTGTAGATGATGTAACCAGGAAGATGTGGGTCTACTTGCTAAAGAGAAAAAATGAGGCTCTCGACAACTTCAAGAAGTTCAAAAGCATGAGTGAAAGACAAAGTGACAGGAAGCTGAAGGCTCTAAGAACTGATGTGGTAGTTGATGAAACTTCAAGCTGGACCTAGAGTAGTGACCCGCAAGAATGTAGACCAGATGATAATGATCAAGAAACTCTGAGAAGATTGTCCAGAACGGTACAAAAACTAGCTCTCTTAACAGATTATGAGTTACTATTTGACTTTGCAGTAACTTCAGATGGGAACCTGGTTCACTTTGCTCTTGTGGCTGAAGTTGAGCCTATTACATTTGAGGATGCATCAACGGATGAGAAGAACCATACTTGGAACCTAGTTGAAACACTTCAAGATAAAAGACCCATAGCTTTAAGGTGGATTTACAAAGTTAAAGTGAATCCAAAAGGTGAAGTTGTGAGACACAAGGCAAGGCTTGTGGCCAAAGGATATCTACAACGGGCTAGTATAGATTATGGAGAAGTCTTTGCACCAATAGCAAGACTTGAGACAATACGTGTAGTGGTTTCCCTTGCAACACATGCAAGTTGGTCTATGCATCATAGGTGCATTTCTGAACATGGAGTGTATATCAAATGTTGATGACCTTTTGGTGACTGGAAGTAATGAAAAGCACATAACTCAGTTCAAGTCTGGTACATAAATGAAACTCCTAGGGTACTCAGATTCGGACTGGTGTGTGGACAAAGGTGATAGGAAAAACACAGCAGGGCATATTTTCTTTCTTGGAGGAGCTCCCATCTCATGGAACTCAACCAAGGAATCAGTAGTGGCCTTATCATCGTGTGAGGCTTAGTATATTGTAGCCTCAGAAGCTTCATGTCAAGCTGTATGGTTGGGAACACTGTTGAAACAATTGAAGATAGAACTCTCACACAAGGCAAAGCTGTTAGTAGATAATAAGTCAACAATTGACTTGGTAAGGCACCCAGCTTCTCATGGGAGAAGCAAGCATTTAGAGACACGTTTTCACTTCCTTCGTGAGCAAGTTTGCACCGGAAAACTTGATCTTGAGCACTGCAAATCTGAGTTACAACTAGCAGACCTTTTCACCAAAGCTTTTCCTTATGCGTTTCATAAACTCCCGCAGAGATTCTCCCTTCTCCTGTCGTATATTTACTGGTGGCGAATTGAATGCCGAAATGGGTGACCCACGTATCGAAACAATCGATAGAGTTGGGTGTTAATCGCGTGAACCCGTTCAACGCAGGCCCCTTCAAGGACGTTGGTAAAACACGACAAAGAATTGTGTCATCTGAGCTATATAATCTTGCTTGGGTGGTGAATACATCCACGAGCTCCTCTAGGTCAGTAATGTCATCGTATTGGCTCATAGTCAATCCCTTCCAGCGTGCAGGAAGCTCTACCTCCATGATCCCATCCACGAAGGGATATCATTTGGTTGTTCTTGGTCTTGCGCTTGTTTGGTTGGTGTTAGTTTCTACCCTGGATTTGTCTTTTCCCGTTCCACCCTCTCCTTCTCCATCACCACGAGATTCCTCCCTTTGTTGGAAATTTGGCTTAATTTGCCTCCGCATCCGTTAGTTTTCTTCTCTCAGGGCATTCATCTCTTCCTTATTGTTACGTCTCAATTCCTCCAACTGACAATGCATCTTTCGTTGCATCTCTGCCATCGCCACATTTTGATCGACTGTTGCTCTGCAAAACACCATCCTCCTTGAGAATTGCCTGGCCCCATGGTGGGTGCCAAAATGTACTTGATCGACATTGTTTTAGTATGGAACTAGACAATCTCAAGAACCCTCTGTGTTGATCCTCCCTCTGCTCCTCTCCGGACTCTCTTTGGATCTGCTCGTTGCGTGAACTCCGATGGTGGGGTACTTGCAGGCACTCCGACACTCAAGTCAAATAGTGATTCAATTTGAGGAGTATGTAGTAAAGTCAAAAAAACATATCTCTTTGTAGTCACTGGGCCCTAATTTATATTGTTCACTTGACATACATGTTATTATTATTTGTGGTTCGTTCGCATTGAGGATCAACTCTTTCCTTTTTTACTAAGATTGCACGCATAAGTTCTTTCCTTATTGACTGAGATTGCTCGTCTATACATTTTCAAGCATCAACTATTTCCTTATTGACTAAGATTGATCGTTTGTACCTTGTCAAGGATAAACTCTTTTCTTATTGACTAAGATTGCTTGTCTGTACCTTGTCAAGGACAACTCTTTCATTATTGACTAAGATTTCTCGTTTGTACCTTGTCAAGGATCAGTTCTTTCCATATTTACTGAGATTACTTGTAAGACCCAGAAAAATTAAGTAAGTAAATAAATATTTATTTAATAAATGTAAGGGAAGAAATGTATAAAGTAATTAATGCGGAGAATTATAACAAAGGAGCAATAGTAGCTCAAGTGGTTAGACACACTTGCTGCATTTGAGGGGGACTTGAGTTCAAGTCTTGCGTATGCCATTAAGATGATGTTTTAATTATTTAATTTATTGTGGGCGCATATATGAACATGTGGCATGATATTATGAGTATATGTGTGCATGATATGTCAACAAACATTTATAGGTTGATGGTTGACGTTAGGGCACAAATGGAGCGGGAAATCCAAGTATAGGAAAATATACCTAAGGCAATTTTAGGCCACGAAGGGACATTAGGAGCACAAATAGAGCGGGAAATCCAGGGTACAGGAGCTGTCATTTTTTGTTTTAATAGTATTATATGCAATTACGTTATATATATATATATATATATATATATATATATATATATATTTTATGTATGAAAGTCTTCTCCTAAACCAAATTCTTGTATCATTTAACTTCTTTATGTTTGTTGTATGTGGTTTTAAAGAGAGTATGTGTGTACTTGTGATTTTCATTGTATTGAGTTGTTTTGTGAACTCATCACTGCTATGATTATTATGATTCTTCTTTCTACCTTGGCATGATGTTTAAATTTTTTCTTCTATTTACGACACACATATGATTATTATTTACTATTATTATTATTATATTATTATTATTATTTTATTTTATTATTATTTTATTTTACTATTATTTTATTATTTTATTGATGATTTTATTATCATTATTATTGTTTTATTATTATTAATTTATTTTATTATTATTGTTTTATCTTAATAGTATTACTATTTTATTATTATTTTTATTATTGTTATTTTTATTTTTTTATAGTTTCATTTATTATTATTATTATTTATATTATTATTTATATTATTGTCATTTATATTACTATTATTATATTATTTATATTATTATTCTTATTCTTATTCTTATTCTTCTTATTATTAATAATTTCATTTTTATTTTATTTTATAATTATTTTTATTAGTCTTATTATTTTATTTTATTTTACAATTATTTTATTATTTTTGTTATTATTATGATTATTTTTTATTGATGATTTTATTATCATTGTTTTATTTTATCATTATTATTATTATTTTACTTTATTAATAATGTTTTTTATTATTATTTCATTTCATTTTATTATTATTTTCATTATTTTTTTTAATTTTGTTTTATTATTATTGTTAGAATTATTACTTCTATTGTATCATTAACCCTATGGATAGGGTGTAGAATGCGGAAAACCTCTACTGTTGTATCTAATTATGCACCTAGGATCCTAGTGCAGTCTCTTCGTCTTCCATGTACTTGTATAAGTTTTCATTATAAATAGAAGAGAGTGAGAGTGGTCCCACAAGCCCACTACTCATATATTTTTAGTCTCAATCTCAAGTTGGTATCAGAACGGGTTGATGACGCTCTGGTTTTTGTCTCATCTGGTCCGTCACCATCTGTCATCGTTGTCCGCGGCTGATAGTTGTTAATCAACGCTACTGTCCACGGCTGTCCAAGTTCAGTTCATCTCGTTGTAGAACTACCCAACACTGTCAAACAATATTTCCCATTGTCCGTCGTCGTCTGCAGTCGTTCGCCGTCGTTTGTCGTTTTCAGCCATTGTCTGCCGCCGTCCCCCATCGCAGTTTCGTTCGGAAACCATCGGATCTGGACCGCCTCTTCGAGCGACAAGCAACCCTACCGGTGCCGAAGGCAGAATCGTCGCCACGCGCGCCATCTTCGTCCGCTGCAGTCAGGCGCGTGCCTCCACGCGCCGTCGTCCTGTCGCCAAGTCATCGTCGCGCCACCTCCATAGCTGTCATTGGAGCCTCTTTTACTCGTTTTGACCTTCAAAACTTTGTTCCAGGGAAGTCCAGTAGCACCCCTTGCGGAAATCTCCCTAGGGTATTCGAAAATCTTCATTATTTTTCAAGATCCTTTTTGTTTTTTATTCCCTTGATCAGATATGGCCACTGGTGGTACTGGGAGTGCTATTTCATTCTCTAGAAGCCCCTGCATTACTTTTGAGAAACTAAGTGGCCAAAATTACTTATCTTGGTCCGTTGCCATCGAGATGTGGTTTCTCGATCAAGGACATCACGACCACCTTGAGAAAGATGGCAGCCACGTACCTTCTGAAAAAGTTGAACAGTGGAAACAAGCAGATTTCCAACTATGTGCTCTATTGTGGCAGTCGGTGGAACCACGACTTTTGATGTCCCTCCGAGCCTTCAAAACATGCCACTCATTTTGGAAGAGAACTCAGAATATCTATGCAAATGATATCCAGCAACTCTATGATTCGACAAACAAGTTGGCATATCTGAAAATGACTAGCCATGATATGATTTCGTTCATGAATGACGCTCAATCTGCTGTGGAAGAACTTCAAATGTTCTTGGAAGTCGAATCTCTAGATGAAATGAAGAAAAAGTTTGATAAATATTATATGGTGATAATCCTCCGCGCTATACATCCAGACTTTAATCATATCAGAGATCAACTTTTGACCTCTCATGAGGTTCCTTCAATGGACATTTTGATCTCCCGCATGATACGTGTTCCAACTCTTCAAACTCCAGAAACTCTTGCTGTAGTTGAACCATCTGTCATGGTCGCCACCCGAGGAAGAGGAGGACGTGGAACTAGAGGAGGTGGACGTGGAGGTCGCAGGCATCCTCAGTGCACGTATTGTAAAAGGATGGGTCATACCCAAGAAAACTACTATGCTTTACATGGTTTTCCTGTCAAAACAACCAATGTCTCCCAGGCAGAGACTACTGACTCCAAGTTCACTGAGGACGAGTATCAAGAGTACCTACAACTCAAGTCCAACAACATGGCATAATCATCTCAAGCTCCAAGTACATCAACTGCTTGCATCTCTCAATCCATGGAAGGTCACAATTCATGGGTAATTGACTCTGGTGCTTCTAATCACATTTCTGGTAATACCTCTTTGTTCTCAACCATTTCATTCCAAGAAAAATCTCATTTTATAACCCTTGCGAATGGTTCTAAAATATCCTCAATGGGAGTCGGTCAAGCCATCCTATCTCCCTCCTTAAATCTAAAATCTGTCCTTTTTGTCCCTAATTGTCCTTTCAATTTAATTTCCTTAAGTCAGTTAACAAAAATATTGAATTGCTCTGTAACCTTCGATAACAAATCTTTTGTTATACAGGAGCTTGGCTCGGGGAGACAGATTGGAGAAGGATATGAAGCGGGTAGATTATAACATTTTGGATCTCGTCCACGAGTGTCATGTGTTGCAGCTCCCAATCCTAAAATGTTACATGATCGGCTTGGTCGCTCTTACCTGTCCAAGTTAAAGAAAATGTTTCCTGAACTTAGTAGTCTCCATACCTTAGAATGTGAGTCATGTCAACTAGGAAAACATGTTAGATCTACCTTTCCTAAAATGTCTCAATCAAAAGTGTACTTCTAGTTTTTCTGTCATCCATTCTGATATCTGGGGACCTAGTCGTGTCTCATCTTTTGGCTTTAGGTATTTTGTTACTTTCATTGATGAATATTCGAGATATACTTGGGTTTATCTTATGAAAGATCGTTCTAAATTGTTATCCATCTTCACATCCTTTTTGAATGAAATCAAGAATCAATTTGGTCAAGTAATCAAAATCTTAAGAAGTGACAATGCCAAAGAGTACTTTTCATCTGCTTTTTCTAACATTTTGAGTTCCCATGGTATCTTGCATTAGTCTACTTGTCCTCATACGCCACAAAAAAATGATATAGCAGAAAGAAAAAATAGACACTTAGTTGAAACTGCTCATACCATTTTACTTAGTGGCAATGTTCCTGTCCATCACTGGGGAGATTCCATCTTAACTACAGGTTTTCTCATTAATCGGATGCCATCTTCCTCTCTCAATCATAAGGTTCCTTTCTCCATTCTGTTTCCAGATAATCCTCTCTTTCACACTTCTCCTAGAGTTTTTGGTTGTGTATGTTTTGTTCATGACATGTCTCTAGGGTTAGACAAGCTTTCTTCTCGCTCTCTCAAATGTGTTTTCTTGGGCTATTTACGACTTCAAAAAGGGTATCGATGTTACTCTCCTGAAACCAAGAAATATTACATGTCTGCCAATTTTACATTTTTTGAATAGACCCCTTACTTCTCTCCATCTGTTCAAGATGTTCATGTCATACAGCAGGTCCTTCCTATTCCTGTGGTTGAGTACAATATTTCCAATGTCCATGTCATTCCAAGTCTTGATCAAAGTCCTCTTGAGCCATCATCTCCACCTATTGATTCTTTCCAACACAGGATGCCTACAAATAGTCTAGTTATGGTGAATCCCCTACTTCAGATTCTTCTCCCTCATCTCTTGATTCCACGACTCCTGGTGAAGGTGATTCAGGTTGGCCCATTGTTATCAGAAAAGGTACTCGTTCCTCTCGAAATGCACATCCCATTTATAATTTTCTTAGCTATCATATATTATCGCCTTCCTCTTGTTCACTTTTATCCTCAATGTCCTCTGTTGTTATTCCTAAAAATGTGAATGAAGCACTTGATCATCCTAGATGGCGATAAGCCATGATTGCAGAGATGCAGACTCTTGAAAGTAATAACACTTGAGAGCCCGTGCCCCTCCCATCGGGCAAGAAGGTTGTTGGTTGCCGATGAGTGTATACAATTAAAGTTGGCCCAAATGGTCAGGTTTATCGGCTCAAAGCCCGATTGGTTGCAAAAGGGTACACTCAGGTTTATGGCCTTGATTGTTGTGACAGTTTCTATCTCGTGGCCAAGATGACTACTATTCGCCTCTTCTTTGCCATGGCAGCAATTCGTCACTGGCCACTTCATCAATTGGATATCAAAAATGTCTTCCTTCATGGTGATCTTGAGGAGGAAGTTTACATGGAGCAACCTCCTGTGTTTTTTGCTCAGGGGGAGTTTGGTATGGTATGTAAATTGCATCGTTCTTTATATGGCCTAAACAATCACCACGAGCTTGATTTGGAAAATTCAGCTCCATTGTTTAGAAATTTGGGTTAAGACGCAGTGAGGCAGATCACTCAGTCTTTTACAAACATACCTCTCCTGGGAAATGTGTCTACCTAATAGTATATGTTGATGATATTGTTATTATAGGAAATGATATTGCTGGAATATCTCAACTGAAGGAGCACTTATGTAGACATTTTCAAACCAAGGATCTCGGAAGCCTAAAATACTTCTTGGGCATTGAAGTAGCTCAGTCAAAAGATGAAGTTGTAATCTCTCAAAGGAAATATGCTCTTGATATATTACAAGAAACAAGCATGATTGACTACAGACCAGTAGACAGTCCTATGGACCCAAATTAGAAGTTAACAACAGAAGAAGGCGAACTATTCTCCGATCCAGAGAGATATAGGAGGCTTGTTGGAAAGTTAATTTATCTCACTATTACGAGGCTTGATCTATCTTTTGCAATTGGAATTGTTAGTTAGTTTATGCAGACTCTATGTCTTGGACATTGGAATGCCATCATCCGTATTTTAAGGTACCTCAATAAGGCTCCAGGACAAGGTTTGTTATATGAAGATAAAGGAAATGTTCAAATCTCCGGGTACTGTGATATTGTGTCCTCCTTGGAGGAAATGTTATCCCTTGCAAAAGTAAGAAGCAAAATGTAGTGGCCCGATCCATCGCTGAAGTTTAATATCGGGCAATGGCGTCTCTCACGTGTGAACTCATATGGGTAAAGCAATTTCTTTGAGAGCTTAACTTCTATGAAATTCAGACCATGAAGATGTACTGTGACAACCATGTTGCTCTCCACATTGCATCAAATCCAGTGTTTCATGAGAGAGCTAAACACATAGAAATTGACTGCCACTTTGTTCGAGAAAAATTGATGACCAAGGAAATTTAAATTGAGTTCGTTGGGTCAAATGACCAACTTGCATATGTGTTGACCAAGTCATTAAGGGGACCTCATATTGAGTTCATTTGTTCCAAGCTTGGTTCATACAATTTGTATGCTCCAGCTTGAGGGGGAGTGTTAGAATTATAACTTTTATTGTATCATTAACCCTATGTATAAGGTGTAAAGTGTGGGAAACCTCTACTGTTGTATCTAATTATGCACCTAGGATCCTAGTGCAGTCTCTTCGTCTTCCATGTACTTGTATAAGTTTTCATTATAAATAGAGGAGAGAGAGTGGTCCTACAAGCCCACTACTCATATATTTTCAGTGTCAATCTCAAGTATTATTATTATTGTTGTTGTTATTATTATTATTATTATTACTATTTATATTATTATTATTATTACTATTTCTTATTATTATTATTATTTTATAATTATTTTTATTAATATAATTATTTTATTTTACTATTATTATTTTATTATTATTATAATTACTATCATTGTTTTATTTTATTTATGATTTTGTTATCTTTATTATTTATTATTATTGCTTTATTTTATTATTGTTATTATTATTAGTTTATTACTATTATTATTTTATCTTATTAGTATTATTGTTTTATTACTATTGTTTCATTTTATTTTATTATTTTCATTATTTTTATTTTTATTTTTATTTTTATTGTTTTGTTTTATTATTATTATTATTATTATTATTATTATTATTATTATTATTATTATTAGGTATAAATACACATTTGGTACCCAAAGTTTTTCGGAAAGTTCAATTTGGTACCCGAACTTTATGAATGTTCAATATGGTACCCCAATTTTCTAAAGAGATTCAATTTGGTCCTCTCTGTTAAGTTGGAGTTAACACCGTGTCTGTACAGGACACGTGTCAAGCCATTAATTTTTTTTTTTTAATTTTTTTTCCAAAAATTTAAAAAACTGTCACGTGTCAGTTTATCATCGTGCCATGTGGCAGTTTACAATCATGACATATGGCAGTGTAATAGTTATTTTCAATTTAGTACCCTAATTTAAATTTTTGGTTCAACTACTAAATTGAAAACAATTATTACACTGCCACGTGTCATGATTGTAAGCTACCACGTGGCACGATGATAAACTGACACGTGGCAGTTTTTAAATTTTTTGAAAAAAAAAATATTTTTTTTGAAAAAAAAAATTAAAAAAAATAAAAATTTCATGGCTTGACACGTGTCCTGTACGGACACGGTGTTAACTCCAACTTAACGGAGAGGACCAAATTGAATCTCTTTAGAAAATTGGGGTACCAAATTGAACATTCCTAAAGTTCGGGTACCAAATTGAACTTTCCGAAAAAGTTTGGGTACCAAATGTGTATTTATACCTTATTATTATTATTATTATTATCATGATTGTTATTTTTTGTTGTTTTTTTTATTATTATCATTATTATTATTTTATTGCTCGTGCGATATTTTGGAGCAATGGTTATGTGTTCTTCCTGGTTTGTATATTGTTTAGTTATCCAGAATTGTGTGTTGGATATAACACTTTGTTTTGATGGTTTTATGTGGATTTATTGTGATTTTCCGAGATGTATAAAAGCAAGAATAAGGTTGTTTTTTATGTATGACCATGTGATATTGTGTAGTTGAGTTCAACTTAATGGTATAAAAGTTTATTTACTTGTCATGAATGCATATTTTGCGTGAACTGAGTGTCTTATGTAGATAGATTCATTGGAACCTATTCTAGAGTGTCAAATACCAGTAAATTACCAATTATTGGTGTGGCATTTGGCGGAACGGTGTAAACCACCATGAGATAGGCTACAAAATGAACTCCAAAGTAAAACCAAAGGGTTAGCGCTTGGCGACAGAAGTGGTCCCTGTCAGACCCGTGAAATTTAATTAATTAAATAATTAATTAATTAATAAATGCGGTTAGTGAGAGCCTTCATGACATTTAATTTTGACATGTATGACGTGGAAAAGTACTAGCTCAAAAGGTTGAGAGTACTTTATAGAATTATGTGAAGTATCACGAAACATGAGTTGGTTAAATGGTTGTGCATTGGTTTGGACATTGGCATGGTGGTGGGTTTGAATCTTGGTAGACTCACCTTAAACTTTCTTTTTGCTAAAAATAGTTTTAGTATGAATACGAAAGGGCAAGGAAAACCCTAGCTGACAATGGAGCATTCAAGATGGGCTGAAAAACAACTCAACAATGGCCTTGAATAACAATTACCATCACCATTAAACCCATTTTTCGTTTTGGCTAATTAATCACCATTAAGTCCTAATTAAAAGGCCAATTAGAGGTAAGAAGGAGGGTTTAGTTGATTCTACCATTGTACTGTACAATAGGAAGAGATAATCCAGAGTGAAACGTGAGGTATGAGTGCTGGATTGGAGCTGAATGGTGGGAGAACTAAAGAGAAGCCATTTTGATCAAAGAAGGAGTTAAGAACTTTCAAGTTTAGCAAAGAAAGCCAGTTTAGGGGTGCTGAACTCGTAATTTCATTTGTAATTGGTTAATGGCTATTGTATGAAATGAATATGCATTATTTCTGATTGTCAGGCGACACATGCAATGTTAGCCTGTTATTCTGGGTTCCTGATAGGAACCGCCTGGCGGTGAGCTTAGTGCCGCCAGGCGACACAAGCTACGCCACCTAGTTTTCTGGGTTGATCATGAACTGCCTGGCGGTGAAAAACACCCGCTAGGCGACGCTTTTTGTTTTGGTTCGATTTTCGGGTTCTACATGTTTTTTGTTGCTTTGGTTCAGTGGAAAAGGCGTTTTAACAACATCTGGACCAAAAGGAAGGATTAATTGTGAAAAGTCACGGTAGTGCGAGGGAATCAAATGAGATTGGCTATGAATGAATGTTAGGGTGGAGGAATTGGGTGTTTCGGAAATTGTATAACAAATTGCGTAATGAACTACAAACTTATTGGATGAATTGTGATCCTAAATCTTTGAGTGGTGAATATTAAGTCGAAATTGAAGGAAATCGGGATGGTTGGGCTGGTTGAGGTTCGCAGGCGCAAGGGAAGAGTTGTTGGATTCCGGGAACTGTAGGAACCGCCTGGCGGCACCCAATTGGCCGCCAGGCGCCATACCAGAGATGCGAGTGGTGCTCTGATTCACGAAAAATGTTGTTTTTCGTATTTTTGCGGAGCAGAAACCGCCTGGCGCCACCATTTTTTTTCTGGTTTGCGCAGTTTTCGTAAAACTGCATTTCTCGGTTCGTTAACCATCTAATTTAGGTGAAATTTTGACAGGTGGTTCATAACATGTAGTTCTTCACTTTGAACGGTGGAGATTTGTTTGGTGGTCAGTAGCTAGATATATTTGTTACTCAATATTGCTGATTTTAGAGTCTTTAAAATACATGAATAAGCTCTTGATAATTTCAAGTAACTTCTAATGAAGTATGATTGGGTTATGTGGTAAGTCTCTATCAATTTGAATGTTCATTTGGGTTAGTCACATGTGGAGAATTGGTTATTGGTGAATGCATGTGTGTCAATGTTAATTTGTATTGGTGCATAGGATCATATGCTTAAATTGTTAGAGTATTGCTACTTATATTTGTTTGAGCATGCGTTATTCATAAGTTAGAATTGAATGCTAACATGGATTTAAAGGGGGAATATTTATATGAAATATGAATGGATTGATTTTACTTTGTTCTGAGTGCTTAAAAACCAATATTGCGCAAGTACTGGTGTAGCGCCTGGCGGTGGTGTTTGACCGTAGGTGATAGCTACAAAACTAGTAGAGAATTGAAGCGTGTAGCGCTTGACGATAAGGTTGTCCCGCCAGGCGATACTCTTAAAAATAGTAGCATCAAAGGCGCTTGGCGCCTGACATCACGTGTCCCCCGCTAGGCGGTCTGACAACCTTTTGCGCCTGGAACCTCGTGTGGAGCGCTAGGCATTTTTGATGAAGCAAACATTATGTTTTGCTTGCTTTGGAGGTACGTGGTCTACAAGGCTTTGGGCGATATCTCAAGGGTCAGATGTTGGAGTATTCTTGGAGTTGTGGCTCAGGATGGAGGGTAACACGAGCATTCTTTGAGTTGTGACACGAAATAACGAGTGTTCCCGCATGTGTTCTACAAGTGGTGGCTTGTAGGTTGGACAACAACGATAGCTTGAGATTATCAAACAAAGACGTAGAACATGGATTACATGGTGGTGGCCATGTGTGATGAGACCAAAGGATGGAGTTCCTTTAATGTGTGTGTTTTGTTATGTAAATTGTTGCATATGTTTATATTCCTTTAGCTCACCCTATCTGCCTGTGTTTGGCGATGATTGTGTACGCGGTACACGGGAGCAAATGACGTTGCAGGTGGTTCTGGTGGAGCGTAGATTCGGAGCGTGGGCTAGTTAGGAAACTTTGTGGCAGCGTTTCATCATTTTATGAGTTTTAAGGATTTCTTGTAATCATTAGAATTATAGAACTTGGCTTTGTAATGAGACTAATTTGGATAATGTATTGTGTTTATAAAAATTGGATTTATGTTGGTTTTATCGATGTAATAAAGTTTTAAATTCTTGTGGTTTTGGGAAAATAATTTATAATAAATGAAGTATTATTATTACATTTTTATTTTATTATTTAAAATTCATAATATCTGGGCGGGATGTTATAGTCCTGCCAGGCAGTGTGTTGTAGAACCGGGCTTGGATCAAAATCCAGTAGGTTGGCGCCCGACAATGCCAAGTGTTCTGTCAGGTGGTCTAGAACGCGAGTCAAAATAAGATTTGGTCGCTTGAGCGAGATGCTTGAGCAGCACCAGGGCGAGCTTTTGCTATTCTCGCCTAGGCGAGACGAGCTCGCTTGGGCGAGAATACCAGTTCTCCCCCACTGTTTCACACATGCATCACCACAAACAGACAACACCAACCATGCAGTTCATTCATATACAAGCACAACACTTTTTAAATCATTCCAAGCATGAAATAGAGCATAAATAAACCAAGTACTTTAAAAATAAGAAAAAGGACCTAGCTTCCCTTACCTTAAGTTAAACTGAGGTTTTGGGGAAAACGAACCACGCAAAGGAGAGGACAGAAACAACTTTAAGAAGCTGGAAACATTTCAGTTTTAAACAGAACAAAGGTTAGGGTTGGGACCCTCACGAGACTAAGCTTAGGAAAAGAAAAGGGGAACCAAACATGAGCTTGAGTTTCGATTTACACTTACTAGGAACAGATTTCGTTGTCACTATTGAGTGGAACCCGAACGTGCCCTAGCTGGAAAACATAAGAGGAGCAAAATGTTGGTTTCTGAAAATGAGACAAATAGAAGGTGTTTAGGGGCCTACGAAAAGGCCAGGCCCAACCCTTAGGAACAAAAAAAAGGGCTTACAATATCTCCTCAACAACAAAAATTTTTCGTCCTCGAAAAATAAGACGTACCAAAAAAGATGTGGATACGCATTCTTCATGTCCTCTTCTAGCTCCCAGGTAGAGTCACTTGTCTTCCGGTCCCAGATGACCTTTACAAGACTGGTGGCTCTTCCCTTCCGCTCCTTAACTTGGCGATCCTCTATAGCTACTGGTTGCACCACCACCCGGAGATCCTCCCTGACTTGTACATCCTCCGCCTCCAACACATGTGACGAGTCAAACACGTACTTCCTCAATTGGGAGACGTGGAAAACTAGGTGTAAATTAGCCAACTGGGGTGGCAACACAATCTCATAGGCCACAAGCCCTATCCTCCTCAAGATCTGATAAGGACCCAGGAACTTAGGAGATAACTTCCTTGAGCGGATAGCCCTCCCCACACCAATGGTTCGGGTTACCCTCAAGAACACATGCTCCCCAGCCTCAAACTATAGGGGTCTTCTCCTCCGGTCTGCGTATGCCTTCTGCCGACTCTAAGATGCTTGCAACCTCTCTCTCACTAATTGCACCCTCTCTATGGTTTCTTGCAACAACTCAGGTCCCACCAAAACCGACTCACCATCCTGGTACCAACATAAGGGAGTCCTACATCTCCTCTCATATAAAGCCTCAAAAGGCGCCATCCCTATGATCGCCTGGTAATTTTTGTTATAGGTGAACTCCACCAGCGGTAACACCTCATCCCAACTGCCAAGGTGGTCCAAGATACATGTCCTCAACAAGTCCTCCAAGGACTGAATCACCCTCTTTGACTAGCCATCCGTTTGAGGATGATAAGCAGAACTCATCATCAGCCTGCTACCCATAGCCTCCTGCAGTGTCTGCCTGAACCTCGAAGTGAACTGGGGGGTCTCTATTAGACACTATGCTACTAGGCACTCCATGAAGTCTCACTACCTCTTGGATGTAGAGCTGGGCCAACTTGGCCATAGACATTTTGAGATTCGCTGTCAAAAAGTGGGCACTCTTCGTTAACCGATCCACCACCACCCATATAACATCATGTCCTCTCACGGTGCGAGGCAAGTGCATAACAAAATCCATAGCAATGTTATCCCACTTCCACACCGAAATATCCAAGGGCTGGAGTGTTCCACCAGGTTTCTGATGCTCCACCTTAGCCTTCTGACAAGTCAAATAGGCTAATACGAACTGTGCAACTTCCTTTTTCATGCCTTGCCACCAAAAGTTCTCCTTGAGATCTTGGTACATCTTAGTCATGCTAGGATGCAGACTAAGATGACTCTTGTGTCCCTCCTCTAGAACCAATCTCCTCAGCTCAACATCATCTGACACACAGACTCTGCCTCTAAACCTCAACACACCATCACTACCCAAGGCAAACTCCTTGGCCTGATCCGATCCCAGTAGCTCTTTCACCTTCTGTAGACTAACATCCCTTGCTTGCCTTTCCTTGATCAAGCTCAGAAAGTCACTAGATATAACCAAGGTGCTACACCTAATGAATTCCGGCTCCAACTCAAACTGTAGCTTCATGTCTCTAAAGCTCTCAAGCAATTCCATCTCTTTTATCATCAAGTGTGTCACATGCATTGTCTTCCTACTCAGTGCGTCTGCCACCACATTCGCCTTTCCCGGGTGGTAGAGAAGCTCAAAGTCGTAGTCCTTTAGGAACTCTATCCACCGCCTATGCCTCATATTTAATTCTTTCTTATCAAAGAGATACTTCAAGCTCTTATGGTCACTAAACACACGGAATTGCGCACCATAAAGGTAGTGCCTCCAAATCTTCAAAGCAAAGACCACCGCTGCTAGCTCTAGATCATGAGTAGGGTAGTTCTTCTCATGAACCTTCAACTGCCTTGAGGCATAAGCCACCACCTTCCTCTCTTGCATCAAGACACACCCAAGGCCCTGATGAGAGGCATCGCAGTAAACCTCAAAGGGTTTACTCACGTCCGGAATCACCAACACAGGAGCACTCGTTAATCTCTGCTTAAGCTCCCTGATGCTCTCTTCACACCTATTTGTCCATGCAAACTGTTGATCCTTCCTGATTAGCTGTGTCAGGGGTGCTACTATCTTGGAGAACCCCTCTATAAACCTCATGTAGTAGCAAGCTAAACCCACGAAACTCCGAATCTTTGTCACTGATTTGGGACACTTCCATTGTATCACGGCCTCCACCTTAGCTGGATCCACAACTATACCCTGAGCTGATATTACATACCCCAAGAACTGTACCTCCCTCATCCAGAAGTCACACTTTGACAGCTTGGCGAACAACTGCTTCTCCTTCAAGATACCAAACACTATCCTCAGATGCTCGGCATGCTCCTCATGTGTCATGGAGTAGATGAGAATGTCGTCTATGAAGGCCACGACAAACTTATCTAAAAACGGCCGGAAGATCCGGTTCATGTAGTCCATGAACAAGGCTGAAGCATTGGTCACACCGAATGGCATGACCACGTACTCGTAGTGTCCGTATCTAGATCTGAAAGCAGTCTTCTCTACATCTTCTGCCTTCACTAGAATCTGATGATAGCTCGACCGAAGATCAATCTTAGAGAACATCGATGCCCGATGCAGCTGATCCATCAAATCATCTATTCTTGGCAAGGGATACTTGTAAGACCCGTAGAATTTAATTAATTAATTAAATAATTAATTAATAAATACGGGAGGGGAAATAATTATGACATTAAATTATGGTTGGTATGACGTGGAAAAGTACTAGCTCAAGTGGTTGAGA
>Ga0214543_1005311_pt1 | contig 23823 bp, 9 predicted proteins | sample CNSS2metaG_FD_160094 | JGI IMG/M metagenome (GOLD analysis project Ga0214543, IMG submission 160094) | Root nodule microbial communities from cowpea collected in UCLA plant growth center, Los Angeles, California, USA - CNSS2 | ecosystem: Host-associated > Plants > Roots > Nodule | place: USA... | reverse complement strand
TTTTTTTTTCATTCAGTTCCTTGTTTTGTGCGGGTGGAGGTGGAGGATTTCAAGCAATCTTGGGCAATGGATTCAATGTCAGGGACGATGTTTCTTATGGCTTCTGGCATGAAGGTGCGAAGAACAAGCCTTCTCAAGTTAGCATGGTACTCTCCCTGGTGAAAGAAGATAGCTTGTTTTCCCAACATCCTCTCTTTGCTAGCTGGTGTTGTTGAGAAAAATAAAATGGTAGGTCGTGTGGGCCTTCAACTTCCACCGCTTAGCTGTTCGTGAATGGTTTGGAAATCAAGAACTGCAAGTTTCTGTATAAATCAAACCACGGCACTGCAATAAATAATAAACATTACTATATGCAACTTTTTCAGAGTTTTTCAATGAAATTTTGGTTTTCATTATCAACAGAAAAAACGTTATGTATTGAGATATTTTGATAAAGATTCATCAACTTTATGTATTGTTTTTAATAAAGTTCATATAATAACGAAAAAAAAAAGCATTTTAAGGACACTCCTTCATTGTTGTAATTAATAGAATTAAAATGTAACCTAACTTGAATTTAACTAAATGGTCAAATTATTAGACGATACCGATCCTTTATTTGTTTTTACGGTCTGGTGTGTAATTTTAAAATATTTTTCTTTCTAGGGTTATTTCAAGAAAATTAATTCAAAAATTCATTTTTTTATACAAGGGTATTACGGTAACTTAATAAATATATCTATTTTAACAATTAATTTTATCTATCACATCAATCAAATCTTTCACTAATTTTTATAAAAATTATTTCCAAATCCACTCACCTTACCTTCTAAATTCACTCAAAAAACACAAATATTCATCCACCCAAATCTACACAAATCCATCTTCACACTCTCTTACATATCCATCTACACAAAAAAAGACACCCTTAAAGTAGTCATTTGAATAAGTTTAAGCAATAACAGGTACGAGGCCATAGAAGCCTAAGAATAGAGAATAAAACAGAGTCTGGGCTTTGGATTTGATGAATTTTCTCAATTTAATATTATTTCTCCTGAAGAAGATTTATTAATTTTGGTGTTAGTTTGAGTAAATGTTGACCGATTCTAAATCTGTATATCGTAAATATGTTTAAAAGTGAATTCATTCATATTTGACCTTTGATTGTTTGTTTCATAATTTTTTTACAGTTATTTAATTGAGTTGATTTTTTTTATTATATTCTTGAGTTAAATATCTTTAATTTGAGTTTAAGAATGTAATATTTGAAGATCCGTAAAAGTTTCAGTTTTATTTGGTTATACACTTTACTTTTAAATTTGTTATACATATTCTTTATACAGTTTGTTAATTATATATATTCTGTTATAGTTTGTTTTACAGTTTTTCATACGCATTTCGTTTTTGGTCTTCTTTGTATAAACTTTGTATAAGCATCCTTTTCAGTTGGTGAGCTTCTTAAGATTGACGGTTGGTTTCTTTTATGTCACCATTTCTATTTTCTCCTCTTTCTTTTCCTTATGAATTGTCAGCAGAGATGTGAAAAAAAAATTTGTACTCCATATATTCGAGAATAAATTTCATAATGAGTAAGAAATTGATAATAAATATTGTGAATGAAACAAGCACGCGTATTTTTTATACCCACAAATTAACAGAACATGTAGAATATTATAGTGTTCGTAACCTCTAAATACCCGTTATAAAATTTATGAGATACTTAAATTTTGTTTAAAATTTATGAATATTATGTATTATATTTTATTTGAATTTATGATTAAAATATGTTATTAAATATTTTAAATTTTTGTTTGTAAATACTTATAAGTACACATGGATATTAAAAAAATATAAATTTTCTACAACAGATACTTACACGAATATAAATATAAAGACGAATCTGAAACAAATATTTATCTTGCAACTAGAATGAGAGGAAACTACTGCCGGTATCCTTGCAGAAGGTTTTAATCTCGTTCATATACATATGTTGAATAAGAATCTCTATATTCTTAAAGAAAACTCATTCAATCTTTCAAGGAATCATGATCATGTTTTTCACAACCCAAAAAAGAAGCACTTAAACATACAGAGACAAATAATAGACATGAAACGACATGTTATACTAATTGTTAATTAAAAAATCGAATGGATTGGACTTCAGACCGGATTGAATCACACAGATGAATAAATTTTAGGCTACACCCTATCACATTTCTGCCAGCACCTTATTACGTCCAGAATCTATTTTCCGGATCATAATAAACAATTCTGGAAATTTTTTTCCGAAAAGCAATCACCTCTTTCTATTATGGAAAGATTTCCTGAAGGGTTTTTTTATGGGGTGGAGGGAGAAATTTAATGGGGTGTAAGAAACAACAGCCTAAATTTTAACATCTTTAAATAACTGTTGAAAGATACCTGAGGAGATTATCTGAATGGATTGGATTTCAGAGCGGAGAAATAGATGAATAAATTTGATCATCATGAGGAGATGATCTGCACCAATGTCCCAAAATTAATGGCAAATATGTCCAAAATCAACAATGCAGTGTGGTGCCATGACGCATTATCATTAGTCATATAAAAACATTTTAAATTCATTCACAAAAGAAAATACACGTATCCAACCACTCATTTATAGATGCACTCTTGATCTTTGTGTTTCTATGACCTTTAAAAGTGTTTCTGTGTAAAAGAGCAATTCTCTTTAAATACCATCTTTGTATAAATTATTTTAAAAATGAGAGACAGAAATAGAAAAACAGAGAAAGGTGGTACTTATAAATTATATTATACTATCATATAACTATTATGTTTATAAATCAAATGTACAGACACTTAGTAATTATATACCCTGAGCTTTTAACCTTTAGGTGATAAAATTAAGGCTCAATTGCACAAATTGTTCAAAAATAGCTTCAATAATAAAATTGTTCAAGATATTAATTTCACATTAAAACCATTCTCTAAACCAAACAAACATTTATAATTTTGTCAACAACCTCCATGATGGTAGTAGTTTTTCTATATATGCAACTATTTTCACTTTCAAGCTTCACTTAAGAAATGTCACCACCACCTTGAATATGATTGCACTATCCAACCCGTCATGAAAAAAGTGGGATGGATAGTAGAAATGATATTTCAGTCCGGGTGAATTAAAGTTCAGAGAAGTCTGCCACGATATTAGAAATTACATGCATGATGATGGGCCAACATAACCAAATCAAATTAAAAAGATTACCATCATAAAACTAGAAACCAGTTGTGTTGTTATACATTGACATAATGTCTTCTCAACATTGAGATCCAATCGTAATTTGCTTCTTGCCCACACCTTATTCCATCTCAGCTCTTAGATAAGGATCACATCTTTGAAGGAGAGCGGTACCAGCCCCACGGTTCATCAGAGATGTACTGAGTCACTTGCTTCACACTTAAGTAATTATCAAGTCCCCTGAAAATGTTAATAAAAAGAGTTACTCACAAGCTTAAATAAAACTAAAAAAGCTTTATCTTCCACTCCGTATCTGAAAATGATCGAGGTGAAGTCTTGTTTTCTCTTTTGCAATCATACAAGAGTCTAGAGCATTCAACATTCTAAGGACTTCAACTTATAAGTGTGGGTTTTCTTCTTCTGTTTTGGATGTTGGACATTGTGTCCATAAAAAAAGAAGGCACTTGTATTTGTTGATTTAGGAAATAAAGACCATACCATTCTCCTAATTCACGACCAAAGCCGCTGCGTTTAATGCCTCCCCATGGGGCTTGAGTGAAGCATGGTTGAGAACAATTAATCCACACAATTCCAGCCTTAAAAGCCTGCATTGAACAAAGACGATCTATTAAGAAGCAGAAACGATCCAATTAATATGTTGTTTTCCATGATAACCTAGGACCAGTCTCACCTTAGTAATGCGCTCACATCTTTCTAGATCATTTGATATTACAGCAGAACCTAAGCCATATCTGTGGAAAGTCAAAGTATATCAGATATCAAAACACAAATGAAGAGAACTACAAGTTTAAAGACGAAGTTAAAGTCAGTGCACAGAAAACCACCAACTCACACAGTGTCATTTGCTAGATCAATAGCTTCTTCCTCAGTGCTAAATGTTTTTACACAGAGAACAGGTCCAAATACTTCTTCTTTCCAAATTTGCATAGAGGTAGTCACATCAGTTATGACAGTCGGTTCAACAAAGAATCCTTTCTTTAGATGCTGCCATTGAATTTGAGAAAGAATATCCAGTCCTCAAGAATTGCAGAAGCACGTAACCAAAACATACCTTCAAAGAAAGTATTAATCATACCTCAGGGCGAGACCCACCAGTCAAAATGGTTGCACCCTCACTCTTAGCATTCGAGATAAACTTCAATACTTTTTCATACTGAACCATATATAATACAAGTATTAGATATCACATAGCCTTGAAGAAAAGTGTGCTTATATCAATAAGATATTTTAAGTTGCAAAACCAGAAAGAAAGCTAAAGCATGGAAACATATAAATCGAGCAGGAGAAGGTTCCTTCTTCCCTGATTCCCTCTCATGATATATACAGCCAGCTAACCAATAATTCTTGTATTGAAGCTTTTGTATACGCTTAGCTAGACCATAACTCCATCTATGATCTCACAGCCAGTCCCAAACCAAGATAAAAAAGGAAATTGTTCTGGGTCTTTGACTACCAAAGTAAAACTTATGGATATTAAACACATTCAGTCTGATCAAAATTTCATAATTAATGATTATATCATATTACCATTACATTTTCATTTTGACTAATAAATAAGGCATTTGCATTTGAACATACCAAAGCATACCCGTCCTTTACTAGAAAGAGAGTAAGGTGTAAGTGTAAATATTATAGCATATAAAGAAGTAAGAATCGGCAAGTTACCTGTCCCTCACTAACAACAGGGCCTAGTCTGCAACCTTCTTCCAAGGGATCAGAAATTTTGATATTTTTTATCCATTTCACAATCCTATTCAAAAACTCCGTTGCTATACTTTCCTGAAACAACGATAGTACCTTTGTTTATCAGTTTTAGCAGATAAATGTCAACATAATTCCTACCAAGTTGTTTAAAAAAATTCAACCACAGTTGAAGTTAATATGATAACTGCCATATACGTTTACAAAGAAGAAGAAAAAAGAAGTTGCATATACTTGTTTTTTAAGATATCCGTGTGTTGAGGAAGGAGCAGGATCTATCCAGTAAACTTACATGTACAATAAGGCGGGAAGTTGCACTGCATATTTGACCATTTGTCCAGAAGCAGCCAAAGATGGTCCATTCAGCAGCTTTTTAAATTACGGAGATAGGATCCAAGTCATGTAATAGGTAATTGATAAAAAAAACATTACTCATTCTCACTCGGTATTTAAGGGAATGTGATTCCATGCTGCAAGTAAACACGTGCTGTCCATAACTAAATTGCTACACTCAAGAAAATCACTTACCCTTGTCAAGGTCAACATCCTCAAAGACAACGATTGGACTTTTTCCACCAAGCTCTAGTGAAACAGGCTGCCAAGAAACCACAAATTTGATATTACAGTGATTCATGAAGAAACCAGAAATTTGACGCGACAAAGATTCATGCACTAAGAAAACACAATTAAAATACGGGGGGAGAAAAGGGTTCAGGTGTGCAGTTTGGTAGCATCGAAATATATATGCGAACTGAGAAAAAATGAATAGTAACAAGGGGCAGAACTTAAGATAATAAGTTATGTATTATTACACAATCAATTATAGTTGTATTTCACAGTCAAAATAAACCGCTATAACAGATATATAATCAATTATACATATTTATTATTTGTAAAATAAATCATTATTAATTTCAACTCTTATGCAATTTTTTCCTTTTTTATTTCAACTCCATTGTTCTTTAACCAAACACATTTATTTCTACATTATTTCTCTTAAAAAAAAATACAATTATTTCCAATTTATTTGTAACTTATTACTCTTCTTTTCTTTTGTGGCCCACTAACTTCCTCTATTTTCTCTCCTTCTACCAAACAAGGTGTTAAAAACACAACTGCTTAAAAATACCTTGACCAGCTGGGCTGCGGCCGTCATAATCTTGCTCCCAGTTGCAGAGCTTCCAGTAAAGGCAATCTGTTCAAGAAGTTATGGTCACGATGCAACACTAGCTTTGCAAACTCAATACATTGCATTAACAATACATGCAACGATGCAAGACACAAAACTAGATACAACCCCGTAGAATAGAACTTCAATTGTTTTAAAAAGTGAAGGGAATTGAACCTTGTCGACATCGGGATGGACTGCTAATGGAGCACCGGCTTCAGGTCCTAATCCAGTGAGAATGTTCAACACACCAGGAGGAAGCCCCACTTCTTTGCAAATCTCACCTAGCTCCAAACAGGTCCTAAAAATTGAGCATAACACAGCATGAGAATGAACCAACAAAACAAAGAAGCAAGCTGCAACAGTCAACGGGAACAATACACACACAGATGCCAACTCAGAGGGCTTCAATATTGCGGCACAACCGGCTGCCAGAGCAGGAGCAACCTTCCAAGTAGCCATCAACATAGGATAATTCCTAAAACAACAACACTCAATAATCATCAACTATATATAGGATCAGCATTGATCAAAGCGGGTCAAAAAAGATGGAAAAAAGTAGTACCAGGGAGTTATTAATCCTACAACCCCAATTGGCTCCTTTAGAACGTAACTCTTGAATGTGTCCATGGGAAGAGACACAGGAGCCTTTTGTTTGGAGTCCAATTTTTCAGCCAGATCAGCGTAGAACTCAAAGCAACCAGCAACATCATCCTACACAAAACAAATAACCGTGCTCGATGATTCAAGTTTAATTAGCTTTTCATTAATTTTATTTTTCAATTTAGGGAGGTGAGGTTACGATGTCCCACGCGGCTTCATCCAGCGGTTTTCCACAATCGATGGCTTCTAGTTTTGCGAGCTCGGGTTTTTTCTCGGTGACCTGCAAGAGATAATGGAAATAAGAAAATGGATAAATAGAAGAGAGAAAACAAAAGCGATTGAAGTAAAAACCTTAGCAGCGATGGCACGGAGATAGCGGGCCCGAACAGCGCCGGAAGCGGAGGCCCAATCGGCGCCTTTGTTGCGGGAGAGGGCGGCTTTGGCGGCGGCGACTGCGACTTCGACGTCTTCCTTAGTAGCGGCTGGGATATCCCCTGCATCGAGAAGGAAAGTGTGAGTGAATGAGATTGAAAATGAGATCTGATGTGATGGTGGAGAGAGAAGAAGAGAATAAAAAAGAACCGATGATCTGTTGTGTGGAAGGGTTGATGATGGGAATCCGTTTGCCGAGGGCAGGGACTTTCCAGTCACCGTCTATGAACAATTGACGGTTGGGAATACCGATGGACATGTTGTTGCGTGGCTCTGCCTGCACAAGTTTTAGTGTAGGTGTGAGTGTCAGTGACTGAGCTCAACGGAGTTAGTAAAGTAGTGAACTTTCCACGGCTTTTGCTGTTGTTATCTTTATTTCTCTCACTTACTCCTTTATTTTCTCTATTAAAATTATGACCCGTGCAAAACACGGATTATTTATTTCTAACAATTAAAAACAAATGAAGAAATAAAAAAATATATATTTTAAATAATTAGAATATTAATTTGAATAAATTTACTATAATTCTTTCAATATTTTATTTTTAGTTTATTAATTATGTCAATGTTTAATTGTTTTTTATTATTTCATATAATATTTTAAAGTTTATTAGTAATATTATGTTATTGTATTATAGTTAAATATTATTATATTATCAAGAATAGATAAATTTTTTAAACTCAGACTTTGTTCACATTTGGAAACACTTCTCAAAGTTGATAATAAGTAAAAATTGTTCGAAAACATTAAACAAATTCATAAAAAATGCCGTATATGTCTATATTCAAAATTTTAAATGTAACTTTTGTTACCATAACTTCACAGTAGGGTGGCAATGCGGGCCGGTCCGGCCCGCATAAGGCTCGTACAATGCGGGTTGGTCCGTTTTGCCTCACATATTTTATGCGGGCTGAAAGTATTGGTTCGTCCCGCATATTTTTTGGTCCGCGGGCCCGCGGGCCGGTCCGCTTTTTTTTTTTTAATTTTTTTTTAAAATGTTTTTTTTTTAATTTTTTTAATTTTTTTAAAAATTTTTATGATAAAACTTTCGATGTTTAAAAATTGAAAAACTTTAAGAAGTTCACAAAATTAAGTAAAGACTTTGGGGAATTAGATGATAAATTGATAATTCAACATTTTCATCATATTCATACTATGACATACACAATGTATTCTTCAAATTTTAGCACATTAAAAATTACATAATACTTGTATTTTCCAGTTATACAAGAGTTTGAAATGTTAATGCAAGAGTCCATAAAAGAAGTAATTAATATACACAAGTGTAATTTTTTTTTTAATTTTATGCGGGCTTGCGGGCCGCGGGCTAGTCCGTGCGGATCGCGGGCCTATGCAGGCCGAGCCCGCACGAGCCTGCGGACTCACTATCCTGGTCCGCCCCGCGTTTTTCCTGCGAGCCGGACCCGCGGGCCAAGCCCTAATTGCCATCCCTACTTTACAGTAATTTCAAATTTAAATTTAGTTACCATATTCAAAATTTTCATTCAAAATATGAATCTTAATTCTTCATTTTATAAAAAGAGTGAAATTGAAATAGTTAATTAATTTTTTTTATCGTCAAAAGTTTAAATAATTCACAATTTTTAATTTTTAATAATATAAATATTATATATTATTGAAATTATTTTTTAAATATTTATTTGTAATAATACACTTATGTCAAATTTTAATTTTAAATAATACACTTATTTGATTATTTATTTTCTTGCATTTTTTTAATTTCGTATTTTAAAAAAACGTCTGTTTATACCTTTCGTTATGAGAAGCTCTTAATGTTTATGCATTAAGATAGTTATTAAAATTGATTTTTAAATTATAATTTAAATTTAATATAAATTTGTTGTAATTTTAAGTAAAGTATTATATATTATATTTTGAATTAGAATAATAATAATAATAATCGAAATGATCAATAATAATAATAATAAGATTATAAAATCGTATATATATATATATATATATATATATATATATATATATATATATATGTGTGTGTTAATTTGAATTATCATTAAATGTTTTTAAGAATGGCTTAATATAATGTAATATGTTAAGTTTAGAAAGTTTTGAGACAAACATTTCCAAATACATGCATATTCTATTAATTTCAGTCCATCATAATTACATTTGATTTTAAATTAGGTTTCCTTGTTTTTTTTTTCACACCTACGCGGCGAAACAAAAGGGTAGCAAAGAAAAAACATATGTGGAATGAAAATAGATACAATCTATGGAAGGAAAACAAATATTACCTCATCAATGAATGATTAAATGTATTGAAATAAAATATGCAAATCTAAAATGTAACCATAACAAAAGAGTTAAATCAAATTAATAAAAATTAATTGAAAAAAATATGATTTTCAACTCTATCAAGTATACATATATCCCGTTTCTTAAAAACATCTAGTCTAAAAAACATGGGAAAGAGAAGTTCCTCATTATGACACAAATCTATGGAACTAAATAAGTGAATGAATTTTTATAATTTTTAAATAATTAAAACAATTACAATTACAAAAATCAATCTATTTATCTAAATAAAAGTCTAACCTTTGTCCTTTAAGAATACAAAATGCAACATTTCATATGATACCGTCTCCTACGTTCAGTGTGAATATTCAAAATGATTCAAACATAATAAAAGAAAAAGTTACACTCATGGTTGCTTGCTGTATAACCTCTGTTGTGAAGATTCACCTAGTTTTTCTTTACTATGTTTTTTCATTTGTGAATTTAATAATGGTATTTACTTTCATCCATTAAATTATGATTTACATGATTTGGAATTTCAAGGACATAACTTGATTAGATCTCTAATATAAGAGATCTCAAGTTATTAAAAATTGAAAATTTGAAGTAGAATGCATAGTAAAACAATTCAATCATCCCAATAAACACTTCACAACGCATTTATACGGTAAAAACATACCAAAGATTACACTTGGGAGACACTTGGGGAATGAAATCAAACAATTAGGAACTTCTTTGGGTAGTCTTTATCGCAAAAATGTGTTCGGTTAATAGATTCTTCTTTTATTGTTTATATTTTTTCCAAATTAACAGAGCAAAATTTATGAAAAATTGAATTGTAGGATTAGTGTTATAACAACTTTGTTTAACCATTAAGTTAAAATTGTTTAATTATAACTATTGCACTAGAGATGAATTAAATAATGATTGATGTAAGGTTAATTGTGATAAACTATTGGTTGAATTATTTAAAAGGTCCTTTACCTTGATCTCATAATCTAAATTTGAGGAATCATAAAATTTGGGTTGATATTGTACATCAAAACTCGGAAAGGATAACAATAACAACAAAACCTTATCCCACCGAATAAAATCAACTATATAGATTACACAATCAAATTAGCTTCATGAAAAACAAAGACTCTTACATAAATACCAAACATGGATCATTTATCATTCACATACTACAAAGAAAAATGATAATTATTGGAGGCTTTTATTTTAAGGTTAAAATACTCCCTTGGTCCATGTTTTTGTTGAAAAATCTCAAATAGGTCCTAAGATTTTTTTTAGTCTCAATTAGGTCCATATTTTTTAAAATGTGTAACAATTAGGCCCATTCCGTTAGTATAGAGTTAACGGTGTTAAGGATATGCCACGTGTCAGCTTCTCATTCTTTTTGAATTTTTGAATTTGTTTTAATTTTTTTTTATTTGTTTTAAATTTTTTAATTTTTTTTAAAATTATTCATGTCACGTGTCACATCAATATTGTGCCACGTGTCAAGTCAGTAAGGTGACACGTGTCAAGTCATTGTTTGAATCTCAATTTGGTCCATATATTTGTTATTTTAATTATATTTCAGTCCATTTTTTTTTTAATTTTTAATTTCATCCTTTCCAAATTGAGATCAAATTTAACTTTTATATAAATTTTATAATGATATTTTTATTAAACATTTTAATAATATTAAGTTTATTTTATATTTTGTTTTAAAATTTTAAAATATTTATTTTAACTTGTTACAAAATTGTTTTAAATAATTTATATACAAATGTTAGAGTTGGTTTAAAATTAATAATTTTATAAATTTAAATATAAAATTTTAAAACAATTTTGTAAAAAGTTAAAATAAATATATTTAAAAAAGTTTTAAAAAATGGACTGAAATGTAATAAAAATAACAAATATATGGACCAAATTGAGATTCAGACAATGATTCGACACGTGTCACCTTACTGACTTGACACGTGGCACAATACTGACGTGACACGTGGCATGAATAATTTTCAAAAAAAAAAATTCAAAAAATTCAAAAAATTCAAAAAAAAATTTAAAAAAAAATTAAAAATTCAAAAAAATTTTAAAAAAATTCAAAAAAATGTGGAGCTGTGGCACATCTTTAACACCGTCAACTCTATACTAACGGAATGGGCCTAATTGTTACACATTTTCAAGAATATGGACCTAATTGAGACTAAAAAAAAATCTTAAGATCTATTTGAGATTTTTCAACAAAAACATATTTAAGATTTTTCAACAAAAATATAAACCAAAGGAGTATTTTAACCTTATTTTAATTTACAAAGATCTCTTAAACCTCCACCATTAGATATGCCACAACCTATTTGCAAAATTCTTTTTCAATTCCTAATATTCGAGTTATATCGAGGAAGTTTTTGAGTAAAGAGTTTTAACCTCGTAACTATTATTATGTGGAAATTTAAAACCTGCATTTATAATTTATTAATTTAGTAAAATCTATTTTTTATAATAATAAATAAATAAAATATATAAAATTTTAAAATACATAAAATTAACCAAAACTAATTTTATTGATGATTTTCGATCAGTTTTCATTTTTTTAGCTCATACACAAATATTAATGAATAAAAAATTAAATCTTTTATATAACTCACATAATTTTCTAACGACTTTTTTTTCTTAATAACATAAAAAAAAATATAATAAATAAACTATTCTTTCCTATAAACTGCCAGGTATAAAGTACAGATAGACTAACACATATCATTAGCATAATTAACAAGCATGGAAACTGATACAGAAACATATGTACATGGATCATACCTAACTACAAACTACGAAGAATAAACGAATACACGAAGGATGAAATTGAAGACACAGAAAGCATTAAAGAGAAAGAAAAAATGAATCTAGAAATGCAGAAGAAGAGAGAGTATTGAAATTAATGTTTGTGCGTGGCTTTGGAATACTTGGTCTTGATCCATTGAAGGCCAACGGAAGTACCATCCTTCAACTTCTTCACACCGGTGGAGGCCACTGCTTTGGTCTTGCCAAAACCCTCTCCGAGCTTTTGCTTGTATTTGGTGGTGTTGTTGCTGCTGTTTTTATTGCCGGAACCAACCGTCACAGGATCAGGACCATCGTCCCATTGATCAGCCCAGGAATTGTAGTTGTTCCCATCCATTTCTCGACTTTTACGAATCGCTTCACAATGGTTCAACTGTTTGGGGTAAAGGAAAAGATAAGATCTACAAGTGTTTCCAAAGGGGCCAATTCAAGGGTTTTTATACTGATAGAAGCTTTTTTTTGCAGGTGGTTTATCAGAAATCAACTACCTTAAGGTCAAAGGTTAGAAATTTGATTGTGTTTTGTCACGTGTAACCGCCTTTGATGATTGCATTAATTACTTTGTTATTCAGAAGCTATTTGTTCATGATTCATCAGAAGTATAATAGAGGGATTTGAAGCGGTCGTGTTCAACATTGACGTCTGCATTGAACCTTCTCTTTGAGAAGTTTATTTGACTAGTTTAATAAAAAAAATTCTTGGATGTTTTGGATCAATCCATCCACCACGGTTGTGCTTACGCTTCAAATTCTTTGTTTTTTATTCATGTGCAGAAGCTTCGAGGAGAAAGGGATTAGTGTTGAGAATGGATTTGTTGACCTGGGTTTGGTGGTAGCGAAAGATCTATTGATGATATAAGATATTATTTTGACATAACTAAAAATAATCCCTCATTTAGAAATGGCATTCAACTAAAGTCATTGACAAAGGAACATGCTTGAATTCGTAATATCCAAACTAAAATCACTCCCATCACAATTTAAAAACAATTGAATATACATAAACGTCTTCTAGATTAAAATTTAACAACTGGTGGATGATGTTAAATCAAATGGTTCGAATGGTACTGAATGTTAAATCTATATTTCAAAGTCTTAAACATATTTCTCCTATTTCTATACAATTACCCAACCAAAACTCTATCATTGCTAAATTCTCGGGTACCATTGTCTTGGGCAATCTTATACTTCATAACATCCTTTTTATTTCTGAATTTTTTGTTTAAACTCATTTCTATTCCTAAATTTCTTAATTATACTGATTGTTTTATGTTTTTCTCCCAAAATACTTGTCTTATTATGTAGCCCAATACCTTCAAGACGATTAGAGCAACTAGGAAACATCAAAACTTGTTTTATCTCGTAGATAGTTTTTAAGACAGACGTAAATTGAGTATATCTGACACAAATATTTTCTTACCACATTCTGCTATCATAAATAATGCTAGTCCTTTTAACTTGTGGCATATGAAACTTGGTCATCCATCTAATAACATTTTAAAGCTTCTTGTTTATGATCATTCAAATATCTTTTCTCCTTCTATTATTGCTTATGATGCTTGTGCTCTTGTCAAACATAAATGTCTGAAATATTCTTCAAACACTAATAAATCTCTTCAATGTTTGAACTTATCCATGTTGATATTTGGGGTCCGATTTTAGTCTCTTCCATTGATGGATACAAGTATTTTTTTAACTATAGTTCATAACTATAGCAGATTTACTTGGATTTTTTTTCTTACAAATAAAACTAAAGTCAGGCATTTTCTTCAAGATTTTGTTACTTTGACAGAAAATCAATTTTTTTTTGCAAGCCTAAGAAGATACGTTCCGATAATGGCAAATAATTTTTTCTTAATGATTTCTATAATAGTAAGAGTATTTTTCATGAAACTTCTTATGTTGCAACTCCTCAACAAAACAAGATTATTGAGAGGAAGCATTAACATCTTCTCAATGTGTGTCATGCTCTTCTTTTTCAAGCAAAAATACCAAACATTTTCTGGTCCTATTCACTTAAACTGATTGTTCATCTTAGTAATAGGTTACCCACTCCTCTTCTCAGTATCAATATCCTTATGAATTAGTCTATTCTACTAAACCCAATTTTTCTAATCTAAATTTTTGTTGTTGTTTGGCTTATGCCAGTTCTGCCACTACTGGAAGAACTAAATTGAATTCTCGAAGCTTAAAATGTGTTTTCCTTAGTTATAAATTTGAAAAAAAAAAGGATATGTTTTGTATGATCTTCATTCCAAGGATATTTTTGTGACTATGAATGTTATCTTTCATGAAAATATTTTTCCTTACTAATTCTCGTTGCCATCTGATAACTCTATTCCTTCATTTGATGATTCTCATTCCTGTGATATTAGCATGTATGATTTTTCAGCTTTACCTGTTTCACATGCCACTGACCTTACTATGGACCCTGTTGCTAGTCTTGTTTCTGATAATGGCTGATAATGCTGAAGTTATTGATCTTGTTTTTATAACTTCTCATAGAGTGTAAAAAGGCCTTGATACTTTGAGATCAATATTGTTGTGGTGTTGCTTCGACTTCATTCTCTACTTTTTACACACCTTATTCAATGCATTTATTTGTTTTTTTATGATAATTGTTCTCTTGACCATATTGTCTTTTGTCATAATATTTCTGTCCAAGCTCAACCTTTCTTCTTCAAAGAAGTTGCTCAACATGACTGCTGAAAACAAGCTATGGATGTTGAGTTACATGCTCTTGACAAAAACTAGACTTGGACTTTAGTTCCTCCTCCTCCTGACATTAAGCCAATTGGTTACCTCTGGGTTTACAAACTTAAATATAAACCAGATGACACATTTGATAGGTTTAAAGCACGATTGGTGGCTAAGGATTTTACTCAAACCAGGGGGTTTGATTATTTTGAAACCTTCTCCCTTGTTGTCAAACTTACTATTGTACACATCATTTTAGCCTTAGCCACCACTAGTGATTGATTTATTCATCAGTTGGATGTTGACAATGCTTTCCTCTATGGAGACCTACATGAAGAGATCTATACGAAGCCTCCACTTGGTCTTTCTTTTCCCCATCCAAATCTTGTTTGTAAGCTTAACAGGTCTATATATGGTTTAAATCAAGCCAGTCATAATTGGAATAAAAAATTAACTTCAGAGTTATTTCTCCTTAGCTCTGCTGACCACTATCTCTTTGTGAAGAGATCTGCCTATGTTATTACTGTTATATTGGTTTAGGTCGATATTGTGTTTTCTTAGACACCTCTTTGATTGCTTGGAAATCTAAGAAACAAACCATTGTTTCACGGTCTTCTTCTGAGGCTGAGTATCGCCCCTTGGCATCTCTGACATGTGAACTACAATGGATTTAATACCTTCTACAGGATTTGCATTTGCATTCTTCTGTTCCCACTTCCTACACTGCCTTTTGTGACAACAATTCCATTATTCACATTGCCAAAAATCCCACTTTTCATGAAAGAACCAAACATATAAAACTTGATTGTCAATTATTCGACAAAAAGTTTGTTGATGACCTTATCCACCTTCTCTATGTTCCTTATACTAGTCAACTTGCTGATATGTTTACTAAGTCATTACATCTTCTACTTTTCTGTTTTTCCGGATTGCTACTTCCAAACTGAGACTTTACAATCTTCATGCCCACCTTGAGAGGAGGTGATAAAGATATTGATAAATATATCATATATATGATTCTCTTATATTATTATCAAATATTCTGTTTTATTAGGTTTTACTTTTTTTTTTATATGATGAGACATTGTACTCTATATTTTGAATAAGGTTCTAATAAATCAGCAAGTAAACTCTCTCTGAATTGTTTTCACCAAACACATTTTGTGAGTATTTATACATGTTTTTGTACGCATTCTTCCTTTTCATGTCTAATACATAGTAACAATAAGAATTTCTCAAATATAAAATTGTTATAATTTTTTGAAATATTAAACTATGATATATATCAGCAAACAATCTCTCTTTGAGTTGTTTTTACCAAACACTTCTTGTGCGTATTTGTACACGTTTTTGTACGCATTCTTCCTTTAAATTACTTATACATAGAAAAATAAGAATTTCTCAAAAATAAAATTATTATGATTTTTTGAAATATAAAATTATGATATATTTTCAATTTTTATTCAAATAATAAAATCATAATTTTATAATTATACAATTTTAAATTAAACTAATAAAATTATAAAAATATAAAATTCTTATATATATATATATATATATATATATATATATTACCGTGATAAATTTTTTTTTATAATTTTGAGTAATTATTTTTATATATTAATTATTATAATTATATAACAAAAATATGAACACAGGTAAGTTTAAATAATCTTGTAACTTTAGAACCATAATTTCTTATAGATTCCAAATATAATTTAGCCTTATTTTTTGATGTGAATTTCAAATTTTACCCACATCTACCTGAATGAGTAAAGTTGATTTAATTTTATATAATCATTTGAACTAATAATTACATTTTTTTAAAATAAAAAGTACTCTATAATGTATAAATATCCTATTATTCACATCTTCAAAATTAATTGAAGATTACTACATTTAGCAAAACAATCTTTACTTTTATTAATAATTTGTTGATAATAAATTATTTGTTGTAATTATAATTATTAATTAATATACTAGATATAACTATATTTAGTCCAAGATTTACTACTTTACTTTTAAACATAACCGTTCTCATTATATTTGAATTTTTTTAGTTAAAGATTTGATACACAATAAATTGATAAAGATAATGATTGATGTACAATAATACAAAATTGAATTTAATTGGATTATTTTTATCATATAATTTTATTTTTGTTATCACATTTCTTAAGTTGACAGTTTTTGTTATTCAATACATGAAATGTGTCATTTCATATATGTTGTACATGTGTGTGTTCGTTTGCAAGTATTAAGTGAGAAATGACAAAAAGCATATATTTTTCTTATAACAAAGAAGGTATTACTTAGGAGTGATTATTTATAATGTCAAAGGTAAAGGTTCTGAAGAATGATTCATATTGGGCGGAAATAAAATAATATCAAGTTCTGTCTCTTAGCTAAATGAAGGATGCAATAGATATCTTCAAGGATTTTTGTAATTGGAGTAATCATGTTAAAGGAGTATAAATACTTAGGACGTGTTTGGTGTATCGTTGAGTGTTAGAGAATTTCAATTCTCCAATGCATAAACAAGAATTAGTTTCTTCTCGTTTAACATGAATCTTTTACTCTTTGATTAATTTTGGAAACTAAACACGTATTAATTCTGCATTAGAAAATTAATTTTACATCAATTTGACACATAACCAAACACGTACTTAATTATTGAGAGTGATTTTAAAATTGCTATCGAGATCATTTTCATCACTCTAGCTGAAAAATGGATTATGATGATGTCATCTCTTCAATTATTCAGATTAGTAAGAGTGTTAATAAGATTTATTGAATCATGTGTTCAGAAAAGTGAACTCAGCTGCGGATGATCTTGTCAAACATGCATTATCCTTGTATCTAAGGAAGGTGTTAAACTTTTTGAAGACCCTCCCTATATTTTTGAAAGTCATCTATGTTTAGATATAATTGGAAAAATATATTGTAAATGATACATTTTGTATTGGATTTGTTTGCTAAAGAGATCATTGTATTAAACAATGTCATATATTACAATAAGTAAATAAAAAATATTCTAAATTTAAAATTTTTGTTCGTGCTATTTTTAATTTGTGTTATTGAAGATCGGTGCAACACTATTAATGAAAATCTTATTTGAATAGTATTTATGTTTTTTAATGAGAAAATTAATGTCTTTAAACTTTTTTTCGTCATGCTTCTCTTGAATACCAAGAATACATTATATAGAAATGATTTATCATATTTACTAGGTTCGTAAATATTGATTTATAAATGATTTACATTAATGGATACAACTAATTAAAGATGAAAAATAATGTATAATTTTTTAATTTTAGTGTAAAGTGTAAAAATTATTGTTTTAGACTTATGTTTTTATCTGTTTAAATTTGACCATGTTTTTATTTCATTTCAAAAATTTTGTTGTTCATGAATTAGTCTAATTCTTCACTAAATTATTTTTATACGTAGAACATTTATATTTGAACACGATTTATAGTTTGTTTATTCGAGCCTTTCGAGTTTGATAGAAAATAAAATAAAGTTATTTGTATTCTCCCATTTCCTTTTTTGTTGTAGTTATTATACTTCTATAATTTTTTTTTTTACTTCTCCGCTTTTTATCTCCCATGTTTAAAGAAGGCAAAAGTGGCAATTAGTCTAGCTTTACCATTCAAACCACTTTACTATAATTAATTTAAAATAAAAGAAAGTATAAAACTTTTCTTTTTCAAATATTTATGGAAAACATTTTAACATCTTTTTTCTATATTAGACGAGACAACAATTGCCATAAAATAAAATCAAAAGTAAGAATAATAATATAAGTCTAAAATTCATTTTCCAATATTAAGTTTATCTTAAATTAGAAATATTATTGAAATAAAAAGGATATTAAATTATTTTTACAATTATCTAACATCGCTACAAAAAAAATTAAAAAAAACATTAAAAATCAATAAGGATATTGCAAAATTACACAACAAATTACTGAATTCTTCTCGATTATATAAAATAAAAATCTAGATCACATTTTATCTTAATAACCAATCTTATTTACGTAATCGGAACAGGAAAATTTTGAAAAATAGAGCTAAAAAATAAAAAAATTAAAAACGAATATAATGAATAAAAAAATGTAAAAGCCAAACACATAACAGTTAAATATACCATAATTCACTACAAATATGAATTCATATGAATTATTTTCCATCCTATTATAAACTTTTATAGCATTTAAACATAAAAAACGGAACTAACAATCTCAATTCCTTATTATCATGAATTTAATGCAATTAAACATAAATCTAAATCTCAGCAACAAATCATCATCATGAAACACATACAAAAAATATAAAGAAAATGAGATTTAAAATAAGAATTTATGGATAAAAAATAAGATTTAAATGCCACTGAAGCGGTAGCCATGGTCTGAAGTACGCAGAGACGAATTGAAGATCAAAGACGACGACGAAGCAGAGGATCAAGGGAATAGTAGTGATTTTGATTTTTCTACTTAAAATTGGGATCTCTCTATCTTTTAACTATTATTATTATTTTAATTATATAACAAAAATATGAACACATGTAAGTTTAAATAATCTTGTATGCTTTAGAATCATAATTTTTCAATTTTATTACCTAGCTTATTTTCTTTCAAATTCCAAATATAATTTGACCTTATTTTCTCACATTTAGACATTTTGAATAGATAGTTACATTTTTTTTAAAATAAAAAATATTCTATATTTAGACATTATTTTAAGTGGATCTTTTATAATAGGTTTAATAACTTATTATATTTTATGAAATAATAATTATAAAAGGAAAGAAAGAGAAAAAGAATGTATAAATATCTTATTATTCACATCTTCAATATTAGTCTAAGATTACTGTGTTTAACAAAACAATCTATAGTTTTATTAATAATTCGTAGATGATAAATTATTTGTTGTAATTATAATTATTAATTTATTGTATACAGGATATAAATATATTTAGTCCAAGATTTATTACTTTTAGATATAACTGTCTTCATTATATTTGAATCTCTTTAGTTAACGATTTGGTACACAATAAATTGATAAAGATAATTGATTGATGTACAATACAAAATTGAATTTAATAATAAAAGATGTCATGATTGGATTTTCTTATCATATAATTTTGTTTTTGTTATCACATCTGTTAAGATGATGTCTTTATTTTTTAATAGATCACAAAAAATTATCGATATTCAACTAAAAATTTTAAAATTTAATCAAAAATTGAAAATGTAATTATTATTTTTTTTAAATTATACATTTTAAAATATTATCATAAAAATAATAGTTAAAAAGGTAAGATAAATGAGACTTGAAAGTCTTCTAAACACTTGATTAAAATTCTACTTTATAATAGTAGTTATACTAAATTAAATTGTCCGAATAGCATTATTAAAAGATCCATTAATTGTAATTAATGTTCTTTATATGATATTTTTACAACTACGTAAGCTTTTCCATAACTTTCATATTAAGTAATATTTTTTACATTAAGTAGTATTTTGTATAACTATAAATATAGTATTTGATATTTTAATGCTGATCATTAGTTCTTTTAAAAGTAATATATATATATATATATATATATATATAGAGAGAGAGAGAGAGAGAGAGAGAGAGAGAGAGAGAGATTTCCTTTATTTAGATTAAGAGATATAAATTATTTACATACAGAGATATAATTTAAAATAGATAATGAATTATTTTTCTTTTTGAAAAAAATTTGTTTTTCCTAACTTCTAGATATATTAGATTCTTTTTAAAATTCTTGATTGGTTATCCATTCTTTATAATAAGATTAAATTAATTATAAAATGTTACTGAGTAGCTCAAGATAAATAATGTTTAAATCTCCCAATTTAACACAGTTATTTTTCAGTCCTTAAAAAGAATATGCAAATATTTAGTCATGCAACAAAAGACTACAACTATTTTCAGTCCTTCAGAAAAAAAAAATTGCATTGTTTAGTCCTCCAAAATAAAATGGTATTTGTCTCTTTTTTATATACTTCGTTATTGTAATTAAGTGACAATTTGAAAACAAGTCACAAATTTATACACTTGATTAATAAATTTACTGTAAAATAAGACATGCATATTAGATTCTGTTTTATTTTTTATAAATTCTTATTAATGGTCTAATGTTAATGAGAAAAAAAAAAAGACTACAAAATTGCTTTCCCCAATAAATGAAATTGGTTGGACAAGTGGCGGAGCGGAAAAATACTATTTTTTATTGACTAAAGTTTTATATAATGACGAATAAAAATGTGCCCACAGAATAAAATAAAACAAAAGAAAGGATGTACCAATAACAAAAATGTCTGTGATTAATAAAGGGCTTCATGTATCCTGAATTTCTTCTGACTTTCAAGTTTTTCTTAAAATCCAAAATTGCATTTTCATCAGTTTGAAATTTTAAATCAATCATTAATCTTTTATTTAATAAAAATTATTCTTTTTATTTTCTTTTAATTTAGCAGTCGTCTTTACTCTCATATTTTCTTTCTCACTCTTTTCACTCTCTAAGCTCGCCTCTCAAACCACTCCTTATTGGTTTTGTTCTATGGTTTCGAGCAGCGGAGCTTGGTTGGAGCAGGTGGAGGCCATGGCCCCTCCAAAATTTTAAATTTTTTTAACCTTTTTTCTTTTATTTTTAATTATATATATTTATAATTTGTTAAATTATTTATGTTTTTAAATTTTTTAAATTATATGTATATTTTTAAATTAGATAATAATATATTAAAAAATTAATGAAAATAAAATTATGTATTTTTCATTTTTTTATAAGATATAACATTTAATGTTAATAAATAATAAAATATTAAATCAAATATAATAAAGAAAACAAATTATTAAGATAATTTTTATTTTCTTTTTAGTTTTTTCACATGTTGTATTTATCTCTTACCCTTACCTGATATCTTTTTGTTACGTTACCACACAAGAAAAAAAAAATTTCTCCTGTTTCACTTGGTAGTGAATTAATTATCATAATTTTTGTTAGTAATTATGTCTCTCAATTATTAATTATATTATGATAAATTACTTTTTAGTCTTAAACTTGTTTTTTAAATAGGTATATTGATAAAAAACATAAGGATAAATTCATTTTTTAGAATTGATAAAAGAAGAGTGAAGATCAAAACATGACAATACGGTTGTTAATCGCATAACAATAAAATGAAATGCGACTTTTGAATCGATATGTGCACATTAGGAAAATGAGAAATAAATATTTTGCAAATAATATGATTATTTATATTGAAAAAAAAAAGAGCTGAAAAATTTAGTTATGATTAAATTATTTGATAAGTTTAAGAATATGAAAAAACAATAGACAATCCATTGGATAATGTAATTTGTTTTATAGTTATAGCTATACTAGAATATTATTTACTTTCATTGAATGAGTGACAACAGTACTATTAAATATGTAAATTTTAAGTATATTATTTTGGCTTCCCCAAATATTTTAGTCAAGATCCGCCACTGCTGGTCTCTTCTCTTCTCCTCTGCCATTCCTCTACATTAACACAAGTAATGTAATTTTTTAATTTTTTTGTGTTGTTGCTGCCATATTTGTCATGCATTTATAGGTATAAACATCATTTAGTTTATTAGAGTATATATATGTGGGTATCCATGTCTGAAACGAAAACCACAAACCGGAAGTCGACATTTGCAAGTGATTTAATTTCGGAAGTCGACTTTCGTAAGCCACAAGATGACGGAAGAGGACTTCCGTAGTCCAAGATAAATTTTGGAAGTGGACTTCTGTAGACCACTATGAACAACATGAAAATGACACCACTAGAAGTAGACTTTCGTAAGCCATTAGTATTGGAAGTCGACTTCCGTAATTTAAATTGACTTCTGTAGTTGAAGGTGACTTCTGTTGTTGAAAGTGACTTCCGTAAGAGATGAGTGATTTTCGTAAGAGAATAGTGACTTCCGTAAAAGAGGGGTGACTTTCGTAAGTGTTGTGCCCGAAAATGGACTTCCATAAGTGTGCGAAAAATATCATCGAAAGTCCACTTCCGTAAGCACGTGGATGACTTCAAGTGAATGGAATTGGACAACGTTAGCTTAACTAACCGAATATCGATTTTCGAAAATATACGATCTTGGATGTCAACTTCCTTCCATTTGCTTTTTGTTTTCGATTTAATTTAAAATTTTAAAATTTATTATTTTACCATTGTTGTTATGTAATTTTTTTAGGTTACGTTGTAACTTTTTTTAGTCAATTTTAATGTAAATAAGTTTTAATATTAATTAATTATAATTTAAATTAATTATATTTTAGAATAATTATAATTATAATTATAATTATTTACGTTTTGAATAATTTTAATTTTAATTAATTCTATTGTTGAGTAAGTATAATTTTAATTAATTATAATTTTAAATAATTATAATTTTGAATAAATTTATTTTAATTTTTTAGGATACAGTGGTATATATACAAACACTATCAATTAATTCAGGAAACTAACTATCTTTGTCACTTTATAATTGTTTAATTATTACATTTACTTAATTAAAATTTTTTATTTATTTAATTTGTTAACGACATAAATAGAATAATTATTACATTTACTTAATTAAAATTTTTTATTTATTTAATTTGTTAACGACATAAATAGAAAAGCATGAATTTTTAGAGGTGCAGAAAAAATACTGAGGTGCAGAAGAAATATCGAAAATGAAGGAATAAAACTCCATACTAAAGGCCATGTCAATGAACAACATGGGCTGCATTTTTTCCTGGGCTTGTAAGTTTGATTCTACACCGAATAACTAATCTTATAATATATTCTATCTCTACTTAGAAAAAAAAAAAAAAAAAATATATTATAATTAAAAAC
>Ga0214543_1005310_pt1 | contig 23824 bp, 6 predicted proteins | sample CNSS2metaG_FD_160094 | JGI IMG/M metagenome (GOLD analysis project Ga0214543, IMG submission 160094) | Root nodule microbial communities from cowpea collected in UCLA plant growth center, Los Angeles, California, USA - CNSS2 | ecosystem: Host-associated > Plants > Roots > Nodule | place: USA... | reverse complement strand
ATATATCAATATATATATATATATATATATATATATATATATATATATATTTGTTTAATAAGTTTTTACTTAGATAAATGATAAAATTATATTTCAGCACTACGTTTCTAACATTATAAATAAATGTTTATTTTACTTTGTAAAAAAAAAAAATGTTTCTTGAAGAGAATCTCTCAAAGATCTATCAACACATTAAGATTAAGATGACAACAGATCGGGTTAAGTAGGGATAGTGGTTACTTCTAACAAAAAAATTCACCTGCAACCTGTTTGTTTACTTGTCGGGTACCCGTTTAAAAAGTACTGTAAGTATTTTAAAACTTGTGGGTACCTGTGGATACTCGCGAATATTTAAAGAAATATATTTTATAAATTTTTAAAATAAATTTAATTAAAATTACAAAAAAAGTAAAATAAAATATAAATTTAATTTAATTTAATAAAATATAAATATAATTTTAATTTTAATTAAATTTAACTTAATAAAACATAATTCTAATTTTAATTTTTTGCGAGTAATGGATACTCACGAATACGAATAGTGATATCGCACCCAACTAGTTTATAAGCGGATATTAAAATACTCACTCACGATAACAAATACCCGCAAGAGTACGAACTATCCGTCATGAATTTTATTCGCAAATACTCGTAAGCACAAATAATTTTTGTCATCCCTAATCAAAATCTGTAGTAGAAAACATTAAATATAAACGAAGTAAGAATAAACTCAACAAGAGAGGATAACTTAGTTGAATAAACTAATTATTTCTATTAACAAAAGATTTCTTCATAGAACTTAGATGAATCCAACTATTCTCTTAAAGATTTTGAAGATTTGCAATGATCTATGTTTAAGTCTTCCTCAAATCATGGTCCACTTAAAATTCATATAACTTGTTCGTCAGAGCTGTTAAATCAATGAAGGATAAACATGTTTCTACAACTATTACAACAGATCAAAGTTCTCACCACATGGTTATGCCTGTCATGCACCTTGAAGTTATTTATATTGTTGTGAAGACATCTTGTGGTCTGATGGCTTTGACAATATGTCGAAAGTTTCTTCCCTCCTTCTTTGTTTAAGCTTCTCAAGAAGCCTAAAAAATTAAGGTTATTCTCAAAGTGATTGATGCTACGAAGGACTAGTTGGAAAGTATGTTTTTATAGGTTGAATTGTGTTGTTTATTTTTGTTCAATGTTTGCATCAAATTATCTCTTTATCAGCACCAATTAAGTTATTTTAATTGCAAATTTTTGTTTTTTATTTTATCTATATAAAAAAAATATTAAAGTTTAAGAAATTTGAATTATCTTTATAGCTTGGATTTTGAAAAGTCCATTCCCTGAAATTGTGGTGATCAGGTCATAGTGCACTTCCGACCAAAGATTCCATGGTCGATATATTTCACCTTATGCTATATAGTTGTGGAAGATATGTGAGTTCAATAATGGGACAGGTTTAACAAATATCTTGAACATTAATTACTATTTTCGAATTAGGAATTAGATAAATCAAAATAAAATTAAGTGGCCTACTTTATCATCTAAGAGTCTCAAGAACTTTACCAAAAAGTCTCAACTTTTACCAAATAAAAAGTTGAGTGCTTGAGCTAATGCTTGGAAAAGAAGAGGAAAGAACAACACAGTTAAAAAGATAGCATTGTACCATCATTTCCTCTCTCTCAAATGCTCTCTCACCCGTTCCACTATAAAGTTGAAACTTCCCTGTGTTTATATGGATATAGAAAATGAACAAATGGATTATTTTTCACTATAGTTCATCCTGTGTCACCTTTTCAAACTTCCAAACACTGTTATTTATTTACTTTTCTTCACATTTTCCCCTCAATGAAGATTTCTATGTATATATAAAGCATTTTGCTCTTCCCAGCAACACCATATTTTTTTCTTAATATTCAAATTACACAGACATTCTTAGATTTGTCTTGTTACAAAATGAGTTTATTTTTCACATATAATTTTCAAATATGTTTACGTTATCAATGTTAGAAATTCAAGTGAGGAGTAAAAATGAGAAAGTTGAACACTATATAATAATAAATACTCATTAATTGATTAGTGACTAGTCTTAAGATTTTGGAGGTGAGAGTGGTGTCAACTCCTGAATTTGAATTAAGAGTTTTGTGAGTTGAGCTCATATTTCATTATGAATATTCGAGTAGTAATCCTTTCATGAAAAGACTCAACAATCGATTAGTAAAAATTATTTTAATACTAAAGGATCTCCTCAAGGATTTAATATTTTTTTTAATGTAAATCAAAATTAAAAGATAAAAAAATATAAATTATTATATAAAAATTGGATAATTAGATAATAATTAAATTATTAAAAATATATAAAATTATCAATTATAAATTTTAAAATTATGATTTTATGAGATTGTAAAATTACAAAATTATAGAATATAAATATATGAATTATGAAATTGGATAACTAAAAAATTTTGAAATTAAAATTAAAATTTAAAATTTTATTTTATATTTAATAATTTAATTATTATCTAATTATCCTATTTTTATTTTATATTTTTATATATATTTTTAATTTTTTAATTTTAATTTTGTTAAAAATTAAGTTTCGTTAGATACAATATATCATTGAAGGAGACCTTTTCATCATTAAAGTCTGTTAATATTATACAACAATATTTAAGCAAAATAACATGGTAAGTTAATAGTAAAATTTAACTATTCAATCTAGAAGTTTTAATATTTTGAAGACTCAATAAAAATTTAATAGGACTCAATTAAAAGTTTTTAAATTCATCGAACACACAAAATATAGTTAAACCTTTTATTTAATACTGACTCTTATTATGCAGAGTAGTGAAGCTTTCACTCACCCTATTTGTCTCTGGTAGTTATTTTCTTTTACTTTAGTTTTAAATTATGTAAGAAAACTCATTTTTAATATGTTTAAAGTTTGTTATTAATATTATTTTTTTATATAAAATATTAATTTTCTTCTTATTTAACATTATTAACAATTTATTTTACTTTATTTTATTTATATTATAATAAACTAGCATAGTAAAATAATATTATAGTAAATATTTGAAAAATCGTTACTTAATTTAAATTAAAGGTGATTTTTTAATAATATCTAAAATATCAGAAATCATTTGCATTAATACACCTAAAAGTTATTTAATTATGCATATTACATAACAAAAACACTGATAAATAATATAGAAACATGGGTTTAATAGTAAACATATAAAAAATGAAAATTATTATAGTGAATTCATATATCCAAAACATAGTAAATAAAAAAAAACTACAAATATAAACAACAACAACAATAATAATAATAATAAAATATAAAATAATAAATAATAGTAAAGTAACTTTATACACTTAATAAAATTAAAAAAAAAAGTATTATACTACAATAATAAAACAGTAGTATGCAATCTAAAATAATAGGAAAATAATAAAAGGGAGAATGAATACTAAATCAAACATAACTAATAATAATTATTATAATAAATAAATTATGAAACAAAAAACAGAAATTAGCAAGTATGACGAGAAATAGAAAATTGATATTTATCATGAAGAAATAAAGAGAAAAATAAATATGAAGGAGCGCTGAAAAAGTCTTGCCATGAAATCTTGACTATTCAGGCCCAGATTTTATATGTTGACTCTCAAACACTTTTGAGTGTGTGCATATGCAAAATTATGTTTGTTTTGGACGACATTGATTAATTTTATTTATTAGTGCCAATTTTACTTATGATATATTTTTTTTTTGCAGTATTATATGTTGATGCAAAGCGTATTAACTTTATAGATAAGTAATTTTCACTTAAAACTTGAGTGATTAATAACACTTGAGCATGATTAGTAACTAATTAAGGACAATATTTAGTTAATCACTGTATCTTGTATTTAAACTCAAAGTTAGTATTTAAGCTAAAATTTCTATTCTAGAACATTCAGTAACTTCATTGCATTGTTTGTGTCATGTCTTATAAGGAAGGATATTACCTTAGCAGCCAAGTTTGACCTTGTCTGCCCTACTTCTCAAACACGTTGTAGCTAATACTACCATTCAATATCAATTTATGCAATGTTTGCCATCTATTCTGCAGATAATAATGGTGATCCAACACTTTCAAAAATTAAACGTTAAAATAACACTATTTTGAAATATATTATTTATTTCAGACTATTTTGATTATGGACCGAGTCAATTTATATCTCAAAATAATTAAATTTATGTCACTTGAATGATTAGAGTACATAGAACTAATAAGTTTAACTATTTTCATGTCTTTAGTTGCTAGCTTTAGAATATGCATAGGCTTTTACACGACTTTTTACTCTCAAATAGTTTTTAGATAGAGAAATTTTAGAAGGTAATTAGTTTTATAAATAATTTATTTTTTATAAGAAACTTAAAAAATTGAAAGGATAACATTTATAAGAATAATTTGATTAATAAAAATTATTAAATTTCAAATTGTAGTTAAAAAAATACAGATTTAAAAATCTTCATAATTTTTTTTTCCATTCTTTCTTTTTCTTGTCCTTATGTTTTAATACTCAATATCGTTTTTGCAACTAATAGATAAAATATAAGTAGGGAGATCGTTTTCTTTTAAGACTCGATCCTCCCTCTGATCCAAAAAGTTATGATAAATTAAAGAAGAATTACTTTTAAACAAAAAGTCTCTTGAAACTTTTCCTCTAAACATGTTTTAAAGTATAGATGATTCTCATAAACTCAACAAAATAAAAGTTTGTACCCTTACAAAAACTGAAAAATTACTTGCATATTCACATTGACTTCTTTTAAAAATACTAGTACACGAAACGAAATAAAAAGAACCTCTAATCGTGTCATCAGTATTATAAAAAGTTTTGCACGTAGTAGGGAATAAATTATACTTATCTATAACACATTTACATTTTCCTCAATATTATAACATATTAAATTATTATAAAAATTATCATTTCTTCTATAATTAGAAATTTATCTACACGTATGTTAACCGATTCATAAATATAACATATTTTTGCAAATTTTAGTTTCTGTTAGGTTAAAATACCTTTTTAGTCCAAATTTTCGTCAAGTTTTTTCAAATAAGTCCTAATTTTGGTTTTATGTTCAAATAGGTCCCAATTTTCGTCAATTTTGTTCAATTGAGTCCTTTTTTTGCTAACACCGTTTAAATCATTAACGACCATGAACCGTGACTGCCACGTGTCACTTCGTAGTTTTTTTGAATTTTTTTTATTTTTATTTTTATTTATTACTATTTTTTAATATTTTTTTAAATGTACACATGTCAACCCAAGAGCGTGTCACGTGTCACTTCGTGATTTTTTTGAATTTTTTATTTTATTTTTTTGAATTTTTTTTAAATGTCCATGTGTCAACACAGTAGTGTGCCACGTATCAAAGTCAATATTCTATATTCAATTTGGTCACTATATTTGTTATTTTTGTTCAATTAGGTCCCAATTTTTGTTAACATTAACCAATTTGATCCCTATCGAAGATGTGACCAAATTTATTTTTTATATCAAAGTTATAATGATATGAATTTTAATATATTATATAAAAATATTTAATAAAAAATGTGAATTTTAATATAAAAATTAAATTTGGTTTTAATTTGGAGAGGGACCAAATTGGTTAATGTTAACAAAAATTTGGACCTAATTGAACAAAAATAATAAATATAGGGACCAAATTGAATTTAGAACATTAATTTTGACACATGGCACGTTACTCGGTTGACACGTGGACATTTAAAAAAAATTTAAAAAAATTTAAAACTTTTTTTAAAAAACCACGAAGTGACACATGGCACACTCCTGGATTGACACGTGTACATTAAAAAAATTTAAAATTTTTTTAAAAAAATAAAAATAAAAATAAAAAAATTCAAAAAAATCACGAAATGACACGTGGCAGTCACTGTTCTGTTAATGATTTAAACAGTGTTAGAAAAAAAGGATCCAATTGAACAAAATTGACAAAAATTGGGACTTATTTGAACACAAAACCAAAATTAGGACTTATTTGAAAAAACTTGACCAAAATTGGGACAAAAAAAGTATTTTAACCTTTTTGTTATTATGTAAAAGCATATACACGTTATAAACACAGTTCATTAATATTAGTGATAACGTGATTTAATTCTTAGAAGAAAGGGAAAGAAAGATTATGGGTTTGATTCCTCTTACTAACAATTTGAAAAAGTAAGATAACTAACAACTAACAATTAATGTTTTAAAATATATTAATATCTATTTTAATACATTCACATTAACATATTTTAAAAATTGAATAACAAAGCAATACAAAGAGTTCAGCAGAATCTTAACTTATGTGATTTAGAATTGTGGTTTTCATAGTTTGGTTTTAGGTATTAGTTATATATTAAATTTATATTTGTTTACAATGACTTGATCTTTCCAGAGTTTTTATTGTTATTATTTCAATAACAAATATGACTAAATATTTATTTAGGGTTTTGTTTTTTCAATTTAATAGGTGAGGATTTGTGTATACTACAGATTATATTATAAAAAATATAAATTTTTACGTGAATTATAGTTTTAACCATGACTTTCTCCGTTGCTTATGATGATAATAATTGGTATATAAAATACATTTTATAAAGTTATTCCACCGATGTAAACTTTTCATTGTCTGCGTTGACCGAATATCTATATTCATTTGTTCATAAACTACAGTAAAAATAATTTAAAAGTAGATCCAGAAAAGACTGTTACTGTATGAATAAGAAAAATACGGGTGAAAGTGGAAGGACATTCAAACAATGACCATATTTTGTCTCCTCAAAATAAAAGATCGATTGACTTCTTTTGGTTAAACACCGTTAGTGTTAACATCATATTAAATTTATCCAATAATATCTGATAGAATAGACACATCGTTAGTAATAATTATACAGTAAATTTCATGACTTACGTCGTCAAAGATAAAGATGAAAAAATATTTTGTAATGATGTTTGTGCTGATAAACTTTTAATAATACACACTTAATAAATAAATAAAAAGTTGGATGAGACTTGAAAAATAAAAACAAAAATTTAATTGAAAAACAAATTTTATTAAAAAACAAATGTCAAAATATCATACTCCAACTAAGATATAATATACCCCGCAAATGGTGGTGGACAAAATAGCAAAGTGAAGCAGCAGCCAATTTTGAAAACTAAGTAAAAATAAATAAATAAAAATTACTCTCATCAAAGCTCAGTTATAAATATCTTCATCATTCTATAGCAAGAGATCATATTCTCTTAAGAAAAATGGGTACCATGAAACTCTCTTCTTTGATGCTATGCTTGTTGCTAGCATTCGTGCATGGTGCCACAGCAGAACAGTGTGGTAACCAAGCTGGTGGAGCACTGTGCCCAAATGGGTTATGTTGCAGCAAATTTGGGTGGTGTGGTGACACAGATTCTTATTGCGGAGAAGGTTGCCAGAGTCAGTGTAAATCTGGACCCAAACCTACACCTACACCCTCAACTCCAACACCTAGCACCGGTGGTGACATCACCACACTCATTAGCTCTTCTCTCTTCGATCAAATGCTTAAATACAGAAACGATGGACGCTGCGCTGGGCGCGGATTCTACACTTATAACGCTTTCATTGCCGCTGCTCGCTCTTTCAGTGGCTTTGGCACAACCGGTGATGACAACACTCGCAAGAAAGAGATTGCTGCTTTCTTGGCCCAAACTTCTCACGAAACCACAGGTTCCAACATAATTTCATTGCATAACTATGATTTCACACTTTAAATTTCTTGATACATATAGTAAGGGAAAACCAGTACATGAATTTATTGAGCACATTAATTGAATGTTTTGGTTTGCGTAGGAGGGTGGCCGAGTGCACCAGATGGTCCATACGCGTGGGGTTACTGTTTTATCAATGAACAAAACCAGGGTGTTTATTGTGACGGTGGAGGATGGCCATGTGCTGCTGGTAAAAAGTATTATGGACGAGGACCAATTCAACTCACACAGTAAGTTATTATTATTAACTTCGCTATCATTTCAATACCTTCAACCACACTTCTGCATGATCTCTATATAGCATTATGACTGATTAATGCGGTTCATGTTGACCCGTTTTAACAGCAACTACAACTATGGACAAGCGGGTAGCGCACTAAATCTAGATTTGACAAACAATCCGGATCTAGTGGCCACAGATGCAACTGTGTCTTTCAAAACAGCCCTGTGGTTTTGGATGACTGCACAATCAAACAAGCCATCAAGCCATGCTGTGATCACCGGAAGATGGACACCGTCTAGTGCAGACACTTCAGCGGGTCGGGTTCCCGGGTTCGGTGTGATCACCAACATAATCAATGGCGGGATTGAATGCGGGCATGGGCAGGATGATCGGGTCCAAAGTCGGATCGGGTTCTACCAAAGGTACTGTCAACTGATGGGAATAAACACCGGTGGCAACTTAGATTGTAACGGCCAAAGGCCATTTGCTTAAGCAAATGGTTTATATAGAGCATATGTTGCGTGTAATAATGGACTTGGAATGATCTACATGTAAGGGGAACCTTATTGCTAAATAAGTTCCCATCATCTTGATTAAATAAAAATGTTTAGTTTTATCATATTTTATCATAAAAAGTTGCTTATGAATAAGGGTTTTAGCAAACATCACCTTCATCCTTAAATCATGAAAACTAGATACTTAATAAGTTACGGTGTGAAATCAAATAAATCTACTTTTTTACATTGGAATTCATAATAGACATACACTCAAAATAAATTAGATGTATCAAATATGTTTTTTTAGCTAATATTAAAGTGAAGATGTATTAAATAATATAAACAAATGAAATACTATTATGAAATGGGTTTGAAACATATTTAATAAAATTTGATTAAAATAACTAAATTCATCCATTTTTAAAATGAAATGACTAAATCATACCAAATTTTTAAAAGTAGATTAATTTTAATTTTTACTAAAAGTTAAAAAAATAAAAACATACAAAAAATCATATTTAATACTTATTTTCATAACAATGTTATATAGTATTTCGGTATCTCTAATCTCATTGACCAGGATAATGATAAAAAATTACGAAAAATAAACACTAATTTTCAAATTGTATTATTTCACTTTCATGAAATTTATCCTCTCATCCAAACGCAAATTAAGGATAGAAAAAGTTACATATATTTCAATTGTTCTTCGACTCAACTTTAAACTATTCCATGACAATATTGATTTTTAAAGGCATTGAAAATAATTATATAAAAAAGCGTGTTTAAATTATTATTAATCTTAATTCTTAAATGATATAAAATTATGAAATATATCAAAACTATTAGCATTTCCTTAAATTATTGTGTTGTAACTAACATTTTAACAAATGTCTTGACACACAGGTAAATAATAGAAAACAGAATGATTTTATCGAGATGCATATAATTACACTTTTTTATAATTTTTAATATTACAATTTTAGAAAACAAAATCTCTCTCTAATTTCTTAACTAGTGCCTTAAAAACACAAACCAAATCAAATTTCAAATCAAATTTAAATATTATAATGTGGAGCATTAACATATCTTCAAGTAATAATTTTATATCTGGAACGTGAATTATTATCTCAAAATAGGAAGTCCAACAAAACTCATATAGTTTTCATTGAAGCTAGCAATTGAAATTCACTTAAGAAGATATTCTGAACTAAAAGTGGAAAATACAGTCGATTTTTCTCTATTGCTAGTGGTCACAAGTTCCATTGACTACCCAAGTCAAGCAATATCATAATCAAAAAGATAAATACGAGGGACAACCATAAAAATTATAGCATATCTGAAAAGACTTTTGTTAATATAGTGTTGGTCTTTCAAGAATTACTTACACGTCACGTCGTTGAATAGTAGTAGTCACTTGTAAAAGGTCGTCTCACACATAGGCATGTCGATTCAAGTGTAGACAAAATAATCGCATGATCATCACCGTAACACGCAAGTTTAAATCAAGAAAATTTTGCCTCCATCAATAGTATTTTATAATATGTGTAATGGTAGAACAAAACATTTTATATTTCATTATATTATTGAAAATTCATTATTAACTTAAAAATATATTGTATTATTATTCACTTTAATGTTTAACATACAATTTCCAAGCAGACAGCTTATTCGCATATTTAGTCATTTAAATGTTATGAAATTTAAGAGAACATGGAATATATATATATAAAAGTAGAAAAAAATGACTTAAAAAGGGCTACCACTTCCGGAACTCAATATTTTCTTTCTGCACCCGTCATTTTTTAAATGTCTATTTTTGGATTAATAATATAAGTTGACTTTCTTCCGTTGCTTTTGTCTCTAATTTGAAATCTCCATTTCTGTGGCACCTCCCTCTCTCTACCCTTTGCTCCTTCCCTGTTCCCCTCTCCTCTCTCCTCAACACCATGCGTCACCTGCACCATGTCTCCTTATGCACTGCTCGTTCAGGCAAGCTAGCATTTTGTATACAAACCCAACACAATGATATTAAGTGAAGATAAAGACCTTTAAATTGGGCGCACGCATCCCGGATTCACCTTTTCGGAACGCACCTTTTTCCTAGCGTTAGGTTTTGTTCAATACATGTGCTCACATTCACCTTGAATTAGTCAAGAAGAGGAGTAGGAATGTTGAGTTTCACATGGAAGAAGAAAAACACAGGAAAAATACTTTCGAAATGATTGTTCCAAAACATATTTTCAAATTTAAAAATATCTTATAGAACACTCATTTCGAAAAAATATTTCAAATACTTTAAACCGAATTTTGTAAGATATTTTTGGATCCAAAAATACATTTCAAACTAAAAAACACAATTCGGAATAAAAAAAAAGTTTTCGCTAGGGTTTTGTAAGTCATTTTTGGATCTAAAAATATATTATGGAACCCATATTCAGAATTTCTTTTTATATTCTGGAATGTCTGTTTTGAAAATTACTTTTGGCTAGAAATACCTTTGAGAAAAGTCATCCTGGAATAAAAAAAATTCCAAAACAGGTGTTTCAAGATATGTTTTTGGATTCGGAATTGACTTCTGAAACACTTATTCTATAAAAATATTTTGTATTTTGAATTGGTGCTTCAGAATATAATTTTTCTTTTTGAAATAAATGTTTTAAAAAGTATTTTTGAATCCAAAAATTTCTTTCGGAACACTCAGTGTGGATCTAAAAATACACTATAGAACATCAAATTTAAAAAAGTATTTAAATTAAGGAGGTGCAAAGGTTTTTATTATATTTTTAATGAATTGTGTTGGAAGTACAAACTTTTGTGGGGTTTTGTGGGGTGCAGAAGAAAAAAAAGAAGTCGAGGGAAGAAGCAACCTTAAAAGGTGCGGTAAAACGGAGGGTAATATGTTTTTCAACACCATACTTTTCTTCTTGCACCACCATAAATATAAAATTGCTAACTTTATCCTTATCGGATTATAGAATCCGGGAGTCAAAAATACCTTTTAAAAAATCTTCCAAATTATCTGAAAACCTAAATTTCAGATTCTACATCTCAGAAGCCTTGTAAACTCTCAAAATAACAGTCAAGTCTCATAATCCTCTTTCGCTCAGCGCTCTCGTATAGCAGGGCTCCGATCTTCTTTTCTGTTATTCTGTTAGGTCTAGTGACAGTGAGTAGGCCACGCTTCTCTTGTATATATTCTCTTCTCCTTTCTCCATTTTACATATCATTATTTTTTTTTTTAGAACTGTTAAAAGGATTGGAATTTGCGATTTATTTCTCATGTTATCTTTTCTTTTGGATTGTAAAGTTTGGAATTCATTTGGTTTCTCAATTTTACAATCCAAAAATTATTTTTAATTTCTGAAATTTACATTCTGAAATATTTTTAGATTGTGTATTCTGGAACTTAAAATAAAAAAGGAGTAAAAGTTTTTAAAACACGTGGAGGTGCAGAAAGAAATAACCTAAAATGTACAAGAACTTATGATCCATTATGCTAGTTAAGGCCCATCACGAAGGCATAATAAAACATGTATTATTTTTAGTGAAAATCTAAAACAACTTAAACGTTTGCTTATTTTAGTTAAAATATCGTATTACAACAACCATTTTAATACTCACTTAGTTTTCCCTTTTTATTGTCATTTCCATTTTTTTTTATTCAAGATATTTGTGGGTCGGTAGTCCAATATCAGTTTTTATGTTTTTATTCAATATATTTGTGGGTTGGTAGTACAATATTATCTTGTAAGAGTAAGTGAGGCATGCATTCTATATATTATAGTTTAATTATTTTTTATAATATGAGATCTTTAATAATAATTAAGTAGTTGACTCTTATAAATCAATGATTTAATAGTGTTGAATTTTAGTCATTTATAGTAAACTTTAAAACTATGGACGCTAATCTATTTGGTATTGACTTTTGAAAGTTGATTCTAGTTATCAATGACTAAGCCAACTCTACTTTCTTACTAAGTTTTAAATTAATTTTAGAGTTTGTTAACTAGTGTCTTAAAAATATTGATTAAAGATAATTAATAAGTATTATATTTTATAAAAAAGTGCATAGTTAGCTATAATATTAAATTAATTTTGACCTTCTCATCATTAATTCAATTTTACTTTGTTTAGATTATTTAGAGTACAAAAATGTTTATAAATGATGTACAATTATAATTAATCATTTCTTTGATGCACACCTATAAAAAATAAAAAAAATAATTAAATAATGAAATAACTGTATTTTAGTGTTGCTAAAAATTAAAATACAATGTAAAAAAATAAGATTAATTTGAAGGAGTGACAAAATATATTATAAAGAAAGAGACAATTTCTTCATATAAAAGTGCAATATTTCACCGTAGAAGAATTTAAAAAAAAATTATAAATTTTAAAGAAATTGTTTTTTTTTTGTGTAAAAATTAAAATATTGTACATTTGAAATGTTTCAAGTTTCTACTAATAGACTCTTCAATTGTTAGAGAGATATTTTTTCTTACATTTTAGTAAAGACCTTAAAAATTTTGAAATGTTTATTTTGCGAAAGAAATATTGTTTGAAAATTACAAAGGACATTTTTGTCTTTATAAAATCTGTTATATAAATTTATATTATTTTAATTAATAGAATTAATTATTTCGATCTTTAATATTAAAATAATAAAATCAAATATCATTAATTATACATTAATTATGCCTTTAGGATATTGAGTCTCTTTATGACATTGATTAGCATTTCACTCTCAACCAAGTAACCAAGTTGATGTTTTGTATTTATAATTTTAAGGTTTATTTAATGTAGTCTCAACTATGGCCGGTTCTAATGCACTAATTAAAAAAAAATCTTATACAAAAAATAGACAAAAAAAAATTGACAAGATGAGATAAAGATAAATATATATAAAAATTATAAGTCTTTATAAAGGAGATAAAAGGAGATGAGTAAAGAATATTAACCTTATTTATTTGTAATATTTATTTCAACTAATGTAGGTTAAAAGTAAATTCACAATTAACACAAATATTATTTATATTATAATATTAATTTATATTCTAAAAGAAATAAATGGATAAAAGAGTAAATATGTAATTTTTTGAAATAATATTATTTTAAAAAATAAAAGTAAAAGTAGAATATATTTTTATAAAAATAAAATAAACTAATAAAAGAGTAAATTAAATTATTATGAACATGTAACCGGAAAAATAAATATATAAAGGTAATTAAAAATGTTAACTAATAAAAAAAAATGATTTATAATACAGGTTAACAAAATAAATATGGATACAAAGTTAATTTTTTAATATTTCCTTTCTTATATTAAGTATCAAATTTTTCTTATATTATAATAGATTAATATTTTTTTCCTTACTCGTGTACAAAATCATGCTACAATGTTATTTTTCTAAACATGAATATGAACTTTTGTCGTTACTTTCATCAAAGATTTTTTTTCAACTAAATGGAAAACAATTTATCAACAATCCATAAACAAATATATTACAAAAAAACAAGATTAAAACAGCCAAAATATATTTAAATTAACTTTTACTGAAACAATGTAACAAAAGGAACTTCTTTAATTCGCAATAAAATTGGAATTATTCACTGAAGGTGTTTTTATTTATCACATATAAGATGGAAGTATATGAAGATACATACACGAGTAATTAAAATGGAAAATGATTTTTTGAAAACCAGTTAACTCATTTAAAATTTTTAATATTTATAAAGAAGAAGATGTGTGTAAAATTTGTCGAATGTCAAAATATGACGGTACAATTAAAATAAGATGGGGCTTGATTGCTGCAGTCCAAATCGTCTCCTGGACTCACACCGAGACAGTACCTCTTGTAGAATTCGATCCGACTTTCGACCCGAGGATCCGGGCCACGCCCACATTCCAGTCTGCCGGTGATTATGTTGGTGATGACACCATACCCGGGAAGCCGCCACGGTTTCTCGTCAAAAGTACATGGCTTCCATGCTCCGATAATGACATCATGGCACGATGGCTTGTTTCCTTGTGCCCTCATCCAAAACCATATGGCTGTTTTAAACGCCACAACACTGTCTCTTCCCACTAGATCCGGATCATTCGTCAAATCCAATCCAAGTTCTCTACCAGCTAGCCCATAATTGTAGTTGCTGTTCACACCATGCAAAAATTCTTTTAGAGTAAAAGTTAACATAACCCATTTCCGCACAATGCTCCACCACCTTCTCTACCGCATCGTTGCGCTTTGGCCCCAACCATCAGCATCGCCACCAACATGCATAGCATCAAAGAACACAGTTTCATGTCACCCATTGTTAAGAAAGAAACGGTGAATGATACGTTTCGTTACGACCATCGATCCAGATATTTATTGATGAACTGTGATGAGAGAATTTAATTTCGAACGCTTTTTCTTTTCAAAATTGGCTGCTGTTCGTCTTGTTATCTTAATATTGTCTACGTGACTTTGTGAATGCATACATGTGTAATACTTAAGAAGTTGACTCCTAGACGAGACTACGGACAAAATTATGTTGAAAAATCAAAAGGCTCTAAATAATTGATATTTTTACACGTAAAATTTGTTTACACACGATACTTTTCATTAACTTTTACTTTTTTTTTTCTTTATAAATACAAGGATTAAATATACATTTATTCCCTATTTTCGTTGTTTTTATTTAATTTGGTCATCATTTTCGTTTTGTGTTCAATTAGGTCTCCATCTTCATCAAATTTTGGTTAATTTGATCCTTTTTACTAACAGTGTTTACATAGTTAACGTTTTTAAACAGGATTAGCTCATGATGTTTCTTATTTTCTCTTCATTTTTTTTAAAATTTTTTAAAATTTTTAAAATTTTTAAAAAATTGCCCACGTATCAGTTTGTGATTGTGTTATTTTGTTTGAACAATTTAGTTTCTATATTCGTTATTTGTGTTCAATTTAGTCCTTATATTTCTTATTTTTTTTCATTTTCATCTTAATTTTGGTTAAATTTTTTTTTCTAATATTTATATTCTAAAATACTAATACTTCTAAAATTGATATTTAAAAATATTAGAAATATTTAAGAAAAGTAACTAATATTTATAAAATTAACATTTAAATATAAAATATTTTAGATTTTAATTTAATATCTAAAATGAAATAAAAATATTAAATATTTTATATTTAAATGTCAATTTTACAAATGTTACTATATATTTATCAAAACATTTAGTAATTATATTTTAATAATATTTTAAATAATTATATTCTATTTAATAATTGAATATAACAATTATATTCAATTTATAATTAAATATAATAATTTATAATTGATTTTTAAAAATAACTAATAATAATATCAATTTTAAATATATATATATATATATATATATATATATATAATATATATAAAATATAAAATTTGGTCTCAACTTGAAAGAGAAAAAATTGTTTTATTTTAAACCAAAATTAAGACTAAATTAAACAAAAATAACGAATATAGAGACTGAATTGCACAAAAATAACAAATATTTGGACTAAATTAAACAAAAATTAATAATACAACCACAAATTGACATGTGGCACTATTATGAATTGACACATGGACAATTTTTATGAAATTAAAAAAATTAAAAAAAATTAAAAAAATTAAAAAATAAAATAGAAAATAAAATAAAAAACCAAGACCTAACACGTGACATGTATTGTTAAAAAATGTTAACTTTTTAAACACCGTTATTAAAAATAATTAAATTGACCAAAATTTGACGAAAATAAGAACCTAATTAAATATAAAACGAAAATAAAGATCAAATTGAATAAAAACGAAAAAAAAACAAAAACCAAATGTATATTTAAGTCTTTAAAGATTTAGAAAGATGAAGATTGATAGAATGTGACATGTGGAAGAATGAGAAGTGTTGGCCCCCTTATTGAATGTGAAGTAGCCTTTTGAAATAAAAATACAAACTCACCGTAATTGTAATGGTAGTTTTTTTTTTCTATTATTATTATTTTAATATAAAAATATAAGAAATCGTCTAACATTTGTACGTTAAAACCTTTTTTAATTTTTAACTTAACTTAAATAAAATAAATCTATCTTTTTATTTTTTAATTAGTATTTTATATTTTTATATTTTTATTTTGAGTTTTTATTTTTGGGTTAAATATGTTTTTGATTCCTCAACCTTTAATGAAAATTGGAATTAGTCCCTCCTCGAAACTTTGACCTAATCTAGTACCTCAACTTTAGAACTGAGTGAGTTTAGTCCTTTCAAACAAATTTTGTTAAGTTTATTTAACGTTTCAAATACATTTCATGGTAGCATTTGAGATGTTTACACCGTTTGATACATTTTTTTCTTCAATATTAGCTAAGAAACTATCATGAAACGCATTTGAAACATCAAATTTGATTACAAGTCACAAAAAAGGTGAAATCAGATCTCAATTTAAGATCTAAGTGGGGCATACAAATAAATATGTGGGGAGCTGCTTATTACTCTTCGTACAATTTTTTAAAATTTGAATCTTTTTTTTTATCATTCAAAGGGATGTACTTCTTATGTACCACAAATTTGATTACAAGTCACAAAAATCAACCCTTATTATTTGCACTAAGTGGACTTGAAGAAAAAAAATAAGCCAAACCAGATAGACAAATAAGTGGGGCATAATAAATAAATAAGTGGAGAGTTGCGTATTACATTTCGTACAATTTTTTAAAATTTACTAATCAATCTTTTTTTTATCATGCACTGAAATGTACCTCTTATATACCACAAATTTGATTATAAGCTACAAAAATCAACCTTTATTGCTTGCACTAGGTGGCTGGCTGGCTTGAGGAAAAAAATAGGCCAAATAGTATAGACAAATAAGTGGGGCACAAAGAACAAATATGTAGAAAACTGCGTGTTACTTTTCATACAATTTTTTAAACTTTACTTATAAATCTTATTTTTTGTTCGTGTCATGGGATGTACTAATGTACTTCTTATGTAACACAAATTTGATTATTAGCTACACAAATCAACCCTATTGCTTGCACTAAGTCGATGGCTTAAAAAACAGAATAGGTTAAATTAGATTCATATCTCAATCTAAGTGGGGAACAATAAGCAAATAAGTAGGGAGCTGCGTATTATTTTTATACAATTTTTTAAAGTTTACTAATCAATCTTTTTTCTTATCATTGAAAGGGATGTACTTCTTATGTACCACAAATTTGATTACCAGTTACAAAAATCAACCCTTATTGCTTGAATTGAAAGACTGACTTGAAAAAAAATAGATCAAACCAAATAGACAAATAAGTGGGAAACAATAAACAAATAAGTGAGAAGTTGTGTCGTACAATTTTTTAAAATTTACTAACCAATATTTTTTTTATCATCGAAAGAGATGTACTTCTTATGTTCCACAAATTTGATAACAAGTCATAAAAATCAACCCTTATTGCTTGCATTGAATAACTTACTTGGAAAAAAGTAGGTCAAACTAGATATGGAAATAAGTGGGACACAATAAACAAAAAAGTAAGGAGCTCTGTATTACTTTTCATACAATTTTTTAAAATTTACTAATCAATCTTTTTTATTATCATCTAAAGGGATGTATTTCTTATGTACCACAAATTTGATTATAAGTCACTAAAATCAACCCTTATTTCTTACATTAAGTGACTGACTTTAAGAAATAAATAGGACAAACCAAATAGGTAAATATTTGGGGCATAATAAACAAATAAGTGTGGAGTTGCGTATTAATTTTTGTACAATTTTTTAAAATTTACTAATCAATCTTTTTTTATTATCCAAATGGTATGTACCTCTTATGTACCACGAATTTGATTATAAGTTACAAAAATCAACCCTTATGTCTAGAATAAGGTGGCTAGCTTGAAAAAAATAAAGGTCAAATCAGATCTCAATCTAAGTGGGGAACAATGAACAAATGAATGGGGAACTGCATATTATTTTTTGTACAATTTTTTTAAACTTACTTATCAATCTTTTGTTTGTTATCTGATGGGATGTGCTTCTTATGTACCACGAATTTGATTACAAGTCACAAAAATCAAATTTATCGCTTGCATTGAATGACCGATTTGAAAAAAAAGAGGCCAAACTAGATAGGCAAATAAGCGAGGGACATTAAACAAATAAGTGGGGAGCGAGGTAAGGATGTACTTCTTATGTACCACAAATTTTATTATAAGTCATAAAATTCAATCCTTATTGCTTGCATTGAATAACTGACTTGGAAAAAAATAGGCCAAACTAAATATGCAAATAAGTGGGGAACAATAAACAAATAAGTAAGGAGCTTTGTAATACTTTTCGTACAGTTTTTTAAAATTTACTAATCAATCTTTTTTTTATCATCTAAAGGGATGTATTTCTTATGTACCACAAATTTAATTATAAGTCACTAAAATCAACCCTTATTTCTTGCACTAAGTGGTTGGCTTTAAGAAATAAATAGGACAAACCAGATAGGTAAATATTTGGGGCATAATAAAAAAATAAGTGTGGAGCTGCATATTTCTTTTTGTAAATTTTTTTAAAATTTACTAATCAATCTTTTTTTTTATCATCCAAATGATATGTACCTCTTATGTACTACGAATTTGACTATAGGTTAAATAAATACCACATTATTGCTTGCACTAGGTGGATGCCTTGAAGAAAAAAAAAGGCACCACCAGATAGGAAAATAAGTGGGACGCAATGAACAAATATGTGCGGAGCTGCGTGTTACTTTTTGTACAAAGTTTTAATATTTACCAATTAATCTTTATTTTCATCGAATAGGATGTATTTCTTATGTACCACAAATTTGATTATAAGTTACACAAATCAACTTTTATGTCTATAATACGTGGCTGACTTGAAAAAGAAAAAGGTCAAATGAGATCTCAATCTAAGTGTGGAACAATGAACAAATGAGTAGGGAACTCCATATTACTTTTTATATAATTTTATTAAACTTACTAATCAGTCTTTTGTTTGTTATCAAATGGGATGTACTTCTTATGTACATGAATTTGATTACAAGTCATAGAAATCAATCAAGATAGTCAAATAAGTGGGGTATAATAAAGAAATAAGTGGCAAACTGCATATTACTTTTTGTACAATTTTTTAAACTTTTCTAATCAATTTTTTTTTTCTTATCATCGAAAGGGATGTACTTCTTATATATCACAAATTTGATCTTAAGTCACAAAAATCAACCCTTATTGCTTGCATTGAATTACTGACTTGAAAAAAAGAGGCCAAACTAGATATGCAAATAAGTAGGGCACAATAAACAATTAAGTAAGGAGCCCCATATTACTTTTTGTACATTTTTTTAAAATTTACTGATCAATCTTTTTTCTTATCATCAAAAGGGATGTACTTCTTATGTACCACAAATTTGATTACAAGTCACAAAAATCAACATTTATCATCAAAAGGGATGTACTTCTTATGTACCACAAATTTGATTACAAGTCACAAAAATCAATCTTTATTTATTGCACTAGGTGGCTGGCTTGAAGAAAAAAATAGGCCAAAGAAGGTCATAATGAACAAATATGTGGTGAGCTGTGTATTACTTTTTGTACAATTTTTTAAAATTTACTTATCAATCTTTTTTTTTTCATCCAATGGGATGTACTTCTTATGTACCACAAATTTCAATATAAGTTACACAAATCAACCCTTATGTCTAAAACAAGATGGCAGGCTCGAAAAAAAAATAGGTCAAATTAGATCTCAATCTAAGTGGGTAACAATGAACAAATGAGTGGGGAACTACATATTACTTTTTGTACAATTTCTTAAAGTTTACTAATCAATTTGTTTTCTTATCATCGAACGGGATGTACTTTTTATGTACCACAAATTTTAAGTCACAAAAACCAACCCTTATTGCTTGCATTGAATAACTGACTTGAAACTTGAAAAAAAAATATGCCAAACTAGATGTGCAATTAAGCAGGGCAAAATAAACAAATAAGTGGGTAGCTGCTTATTAATTTTCATACAATTTCTTAAACTTTATTAATCAATCTTTCTTTTATCATCCAAAGGGATGTACTTCTTATGTACCACGAATTTGATTATAAGTCAAGAAAATAAACCCTTATTGCTTGTTATGAATGACTGACTAGGAAAAAAAATAGGCCAAAGCACATAGACAAATAATTGGGGCATAATTAGAACTAAATTGAACAAAAATAAATAATAAAACCACAAACTGTGACATAATTGTGAATTGACACGTAGATAATTTTTTGAAATTAAAAAAATAAAATAAAAAAATCAAGAGCTGACACGTGACATATACTGTTCAAAAACGTTAATTATTTAAACACCGTTATTAAAAAAAAAGACTAAATTGACCAAAATTTGACAAAAATGAGGACCTAATTGAACACAAAGCGAAAATGAAAATCAAATTGAATAAAAACAACAAAAATAGGGATTAAATATATATTTATAAATATAAAATTTACATTTTCTAGGACAATTTTACAACTAAAATATGTACGAAATGAATGTAATGCATATCAAGGTATAGTTAGTGAATGCCCCGGATAAAGAAGTATTCCTTACAAAATGTTGTTATCCTCTAATTAATCAGCAAAACAATTCTTTGGCTCCTAACTATTTCTAATGAAAATACTTAATTTTTGAAGTTTAAAATAAAATCATTTAGGTAATTAGGGGGTTAGCTGTATTGTTTTTTTTCAACGATGAAGCTTATTTCATCACCACTGACCTTTAATTACATACCATACAAAGATTTATTAATAACATGAATAATTTATTATTTTTCATTAAGCTTAGATAAATTTTAAATTTTCATAAATTTAGATATTTTTAGTTCATCAATTAATGTTTTTTATTTTATTAAATATTCAAAGTTTTTATATTTTCTAACGAGTACTACTATCGTTTAATTTTTTCTATATCTTGTCTCGTTATCTTTTTTACTTGACTTTAGTTATGATGTCATATTTATATAAAATGAAAAGTAACTTGTATTACTTTCCTTCAAAATATGTTGGATTATCTAATGATTTTTGAATCATCACATATATTAATCATAGGATCATCGTCATTACCATAATTGATCTAGGTAATAATCATTGTCATTCAACTCGTTTTCAATAAAACAATACAAGTTATTATCACATTTCACTAACATTTTTTTAATATGTAGAAAACAAGTTGATAAGGTAGGATAATAATCACCTCGCCCACTTAACAAAAGAATTAAACATCATACTTAATTAGCAAATTTTTAAAACTATTAAATACTTACTAAACCAAATTTTTTTTAATAAAAACTCACTTGAAAATATCATAAAGGAATTAAAATTCAACTAAACCTTTTTATGAAATATATATTTCACTACAAAAAATATATGATCAGAGACTAATTTAAAGATAAATTTCTTAATTAGAGATCAATTCCTTTGATGGAAAAAACATTTGTAGTTAATGTTAGCGGTCAATTTAAAAACCAATTCATAGTAGAAACTATTTAATTTATTAATTTAAAGACCAATTATAATTTGTTGAAATTTTTTTAATTATTAATAATTTTAATATATAAATTGGTATCTGAATTTACTACTATAATGAATAATTTTTATTAAAAGATTTTCTTATAATCTTTAATGTGATGGCTAAATGGTCAAAGAAGTCAAAGACAAATTCAATATCTTGAGGGTGAGAAATGTTATTGCTCTTCCATTACTGTTACATAGTGTATGGTTTTATTACTTTTTATTCACTTGTACATGTAATCTTTTTTCTGAAAAGAATGTTCAGTTTTCTAGTTATGTGACACTTAAGAAACGCGTGAAGTTTTAACATTCTATGATTTTTCGGCAAATTTAAGAAAATAATCATATTCTTAACAAAATCATTAAATAAACTTTATATTATTAAGAAATGTAGATTCGAGTTATTAAGAAACAACTTTATATTATGAAAAGAAAAATTGATTTAATGAAACAGTTAATGCACATATATAAAAAAGTATTTGAATACAATTAGTTCAGATAGAACTTTAGAGAGATCTTAATCCAAAAGAGTTGTAAGATTCTGTGTGTTCAGATAAAAAAAATTAAGATAGTTTATGTTTGTGGAGTCTTTCGTGACGTCTATGGTGGATTTCAGTGTTCAATCACAACTTAAGTCAATTATGGTTTATGATAATATTTGTTGAAGTTTATCTCGTTAAGAATTTAGATGTTTATATCATTGTTGTGTCAATGGAGTTTGATTTCCTTGCTGGTATATTTTCTTGCAGGATGTCGCTTCTATGCGACATTTCTCAATTCTTTGACCCATAAGAAAATTCATTTTGCATAAGAATTAAAATTTTCTAAATGGATTAATATGTTTGACGAGAGAGATGATTCTAATATCGATAAGGATGATGAGTTAATTCAAAGTACAAGGTGATATGATAGGTGTAGGCCAACAAAAATTATTACTAAATCTACCAAAGCAAGAATTTTGAAAAAAAAAATTAAGAAGTTTTATTAGTTTATTTTACTGAAAAAGTTAGCTCATGATAAATCTCGTGATATATTACTAAGTTGATATATTATTAATTTATTTTTTCTTCACAATATGTATTTTGTTTTTTCTGTGTACAATTTAATTTTATCATAAATTTAATATGATCTTCCTATTTTTTTTTAATAAAATTTTCATATAATAACAATAATACTTAACATGGGTGTATTTAGAGAAAATATTCCATTAGTACTTAAAACATAAGGACGGATGATATACACAAAATATAAATTTATTAAATTGTGTTAACAATTTTTATAAGAATACAAATAGTGGAAAATAACTAAATATTATGTCTACCAGGGGTGGACAAAAAATCTAATTTCCTTGATTCAATTCACTTTTGTTCCGATCCAATCCATTTAAAATCTATTTTATTAAAAATTTAATCCATTTTTTTGGATTTGGATTTCAATCTAATCTACATTTTTACATATTTTATGGATAAGATATTCATTCTCTAAATATAGATTTTCAAATATGGATAACTCAAAAAATCCAATCCAAATTTTCAATCTAAATTTTTAGTTGGGTTAGGCTAAAGGTCAAGATGAACCAACCCAAATTTGGCCATATTTGATAGAGTCGGTGCAACCCAAATTTGGTCGTATTTGACAGAGTCAACCCTGTACGAAATTTGGTCATATTCGACAGAATTCAGTCGAGTCAGCCCCGTCGAAATTTGGCTCAATCGGCCCTCGACTAAATT
>Ga0214543_1005307_pt1 | contig 23828 bp, 11 predicted proteins | sample CNSS2metaG_FD_160094 | JGI IMG/M metagenome (GOLD analysis project Ga0214543, IMG submission 160094) | Root nodule microbial communities from cowpea collected in UCLA plant growth center, Los Angeles, California, USA - CNSS2 | ecosystem: Host-associated > Plants > Roots > Nodule | place: USA... | reverse complement strand
TATTTTTTTGTTTATTATATTTTTTTTTTTTTACTTATATATATATATATATATATATATATATATATATATATATATATATATATATATATATATATATATATATTATTGTCATATGTTTTGGATAATATTATCATGTGTCCTTGTTTTAAATAGAGAAAATATATCAGAAAATGAAAACTTTTTTAATTATAAAAAATAATTTATATATATAAAAAAAATTTGGCCCCCCTAAAATTTTTGTCAAAGTTCCGCCACTTTCATGAACTCTTCATGGAAAAATGTACACAACATATCTTCACATACTCAAGTATTCACATCATAAGTACACAATTCCTAATTCTTTAGAGACAAGTTCTAAACATTTATGTAAAATGATAATCCCTTAGGTATTTTAGCACAATATTTGCATAAAGAAAATGTGTTTAGAATGACCAAAAGATTAAAGTCTATGTGAAGAACCAAACCTCTTAGTTGTTCTATCCATGTCTAGGTTTCAAAACATTCTTCAATGATTAAATACCACAAAATAAAATAGATACTCAATCATGCACATGAAGATTAAAGATGGAACACAAGAGAATGAAAGAGATTAAGAGAATGAAAGAGATTATATTGCATATGAAAAATCTATATAGAGTTTAGATACATTACATTTGAACCCAATGAATGGTGTAGTTAGCTACTCCTACACATTTGGGGCTAAAAAAGGGAACAAGGAAAGGAATGAAGTATTAAGCCTTAGATGCATCTCTACATTATTTCTCTTGTCTTTGGTTCATTGCTTCACCAAAAACTACTTCGTTTCATCCAACTCTTGACTTTTTAACTACTACCAAGAAGAAGCTTCTTGATGAGAGAGCATATGCTTAAGTGTCAGGACCAATTGCTTCTAGTTGTTAGGCAATCGTTGGCCGAGTGACTGATCTTCTTGTTGGGCGAGTATATTAGTAGTTGGGTGAGTAGGTCATGGAAAACAATTCTTCATTCTTTTTTAATCTTCCACTTTTCTATAAAATAATCCAACAAAAAAGGGAATTATATCTATCTTAAAAGAAAAGATTAAAATTCTAAATCTTTTCATAACAATAACACAAAATGCATGACATAAAGACAAATAAAATATTATAGCAAGCATGAAAATGAGTATTATGACACTTATTAGTGAGTAGATACGTGAGTAACGTTCATGAGTAACGTTCGAAAGGAGCGTTGATAGGCAATTAAGGGAATCCTAAAATATCTTAAGTGTTGATAGAAATATCTTTGAAGGTGATTCATAATGTATCTTGAAAGAGTTCTCAAACTCTGAATGTGTTATGGACTTGGATGATAGAAAGTCCATAATGAGCTACACTTTTACAATTGGTCATTCATTAGTTAGTATATTACATTAGATGAGGCAACTAAAGAGGATATATGCTTGAAGGGTCTGATAGGTGATACGGGACATGCTCATGGAGAGATGACCCTTTTCTGCAATAGTTTAAGTGTAATTTGTTTGACCCAAGATTATGTGCAACATGGTAGAACAAAGATTTCAATGTTAGATATCAGTCTATTTGTATTGAGGAGAGGATTGAAGTGAAGAAAATGTACAACAAGGAAAATTCAATCAATGTCTTCACGAACCACTTTCTAAAACCCAACTCATGCCTTGTTTGAACCAATTATAATGTTGATTGTCATAGTAATTCCAAAAGAAAGAGATTGTTGTTCAAGGTGAAGTTTATAGATATTTATGTACTAAACTCTTTTTAGGGTACACAATTTGATGGTTGTAAACGCCATCTACTAGTAAAAACATTCCATGACTCAAATTTATATAGTTCAGGAAACTAGTCACCTTTTTCGTACATTTATTTTAGTTTTTGTTGTAATCTTAAGACTTAAATAGTAATTTAATCTTATATTTAGGTCTATGATTCATTTTTTTCCCTTTTATATATATAAAATTCAATTGAATTTTTATATTTTTTAAATAGAGACAATGTGGTCCCTTTATTAAATTAGCGTTAGCAACGTCAAGTGAGCACAAGTCAGTCTAAACCCTCTTCCCTCTCTCCAATCCTTTCTTCTTTGGCGACACAATCTCACTACCCACTCTGCTAATACATTAAGTTAGACACAAACATATTAGTCACTCAGAGCCTATGGAAATAAGAGTTGATGGACCACTTGATTTAATTTTATCCCTAGTTGTGGTCAAATTTTAGTTATAATTCATCCACGTCTTTAATTTACTCATATTTCTTTCACAAAAATGTATGTATTTTTTGTGAGCACTAAAGTGAACTTAGAGTCATTATTGCTAATGAATATGTATTTACCTTTTCCTCAGTTGTAAAGTAGCATAGACGTTGGGTCCATAATTGTGGTCTTATATTTTGTTTATAGTAACTAGTTTTTTTTTACTCAAATTTAATTGGTTTTATAAATCCTAACACTTTATTTTTTAATTTTCATTATTTGCATTTAATTAAAAACTTAATGTGTTTAACTCACTAATAAACCACCTCATTGTAAAGAAACACGGACACGTAGGATTAATATTTCGACACGTAGCAAGGAACAACCAACTGTACAGTGAAACGTTATCAATTTAAACGGCATTACCCAATTAGGACCTAATTGAATCAAATTGACCAAAATTAGGACCTATTTGAGCACCCCGCGAAAATTGGAATCTATTTGAAAAAAGTTGACGAAAATTGGGACCAAAAAGGTATTTTAACCTTATTTATTATTATTATTATTATTATTATTATTATTATTATTATTATTATTTAAGCTGAAACATAGTCAAGAAAAAGTCTCGTAATATTTACGTTTCCATTTAAAAATAGACATAACTTTCATTGCAAATTAACTCACATAAGTTATATAGTTATTTTTCCTTATTTATAGAATATTAATTACTATAAGTTTTTATATAAAGCAAAAGTATTTATTAGTGGATAGTTAGTAATTAATTAATTCTTTTTGAGACAATATTAAGGTGAGCGTGGGTGTTACTTTTCGTAATAAAATATTTTCATTTTTCATATATACAATCAACTAATTGAAACCCTAATTAACATATTTAGAAACTCAATCATATCAAATGTGTTTAACTTTATGCCATCGATCTCTTACAATTAAAGAAAAAAGATATATACAATCAACTAATTGAATCCTAATTAACATAATTATGAAACTCAATTACTTCAATTGAGTTTTACTTTACTCCATGCATGTATTACATAACAAGATTATTATGTTATGAAGACGATTAATCACTTTATCTACATAATATTTGAAAGTTTTATTATCTCCCAAGATTAATATATATGCCCAATAATAGGAGGAAATAAAAAAGCTTTAAATTCTACAACAGAACCCAGAGAAATTAAATCTTAATTAAGATTTGAGTAGTATTGACGCCATATAATATTAAAGAAAATCCAATTTGTTATTTCTTTGAAAAAAAAACAAACTCAAATAGAATGGGGAAATAAGAGAACTTTCGAAAGAATGAACACTTACACCCAGTGATTCCTTTATATAGCATAACTCAATAATTTCTACTACGTTAAAATAAAGTTCTCTATCATAAGATTTTTAATTTTAATTAATTAATCATTAAGCTTCTTTTATATAGGGGAAAAAAGGCTATGCATAACATATAGTTGTGTATTATGTAAAAATCCATGTAAAACACTTACTGTGATTTGTACTTATTTTTGCGGATTATATAATTAATACAACGTGCTCAGATTTATATTATAGGCGATTCAATGCCATATGATACAAACAAAGTACAACATATATAGTTTTTGGTTTTCGAAAAGCCCCAACAATATATATATATATATATATATATATATATATATATATATATATATATATATATATAATTACTTTTTAATGTGTGAAATGTGAATCAATGTATCTAGTTAATTAAACAACCCTAATTCTAGCTCTAGGTACACATATTTTTATATTAACTAAATATAATCAATATATGTTGGGAATAGTCCAAGTGAGTCAAAAAGTCTCACATTAGATAGAAAAGACAAAGTTAAACACTATATAAGAATAAAGACCCATAACACTATTGCCTTAAGGTTTTGGGGTTAAAATGATGTCAAAGGCCTTATATATGTAAGACTAATGTCATATAATCATATATATGCCGACCACAATCTCTCAATGACCATGACTATAATCATAACCCATATATGTGAAAAATATATATAACCCAACAATGGTATCAGAGCTAATGGTTCGAAGTGACTGACCGCATAACCACAACCAAAGGGGTCACTCAAGGTCACTCATACACCTAAAAGGGAAATATACCATATGAAAAAAGAAAAAAACAAGGGACTCACCCTTGAGGGGAAGAAAAAAACAAAGGACTCACCCTTGAGGGGAGATGTTAGGAATAGTCCAAGTGTGAGTCAAAAAGTCTCACATTGGATAGAAAAGACAAAGTTAAACACTATATAAGAATAAAGACCCATAACATTATTGCCTTAAGATTTTGGGGTTAAAATGGTGTCAAAGGCCTTATATGTGTAAGACTAATGTCATATAATCATATATATGCCGACCACAATCTCTCAATGACCATGATTATAACCATAACCCATATATATGAAATATATATAAACCCATCAATATATATACACAAACATATGCGAGTAGAAAGTCTTGAAGTTTTTTGTAATATTATATTTAAAGCTTGTTTAACGAGTTTATATAAATTAGACACAAAAATTTGTGTGTTAAATGGTAACTTTAGCTCTAATGAGAGTTTTCCTTCTCTATACAAACATAAGCCATACCAATTTGATCAAAATGACTCATTAGAGACTAAAGATAACCCTATACAAATTTAACCAAAATTTCACAACTCAATCACTAGTTCAACAATTCATTTTCAAATCAAAAATCGGTCAAGTTATACAAATCAATCTAATAACAAATTTGACACAAACCAATTCAACAATCAAATGCCAAAGTACCAAACAATCAATTTAAACAAATGAATCAATTGTGCAAAGATTAAGATTAACTTCTCTTATCTTGGTTAAACAATTCTTTAACTCACAATTGCTCCAATGAGTTTTATTTCTTACAGGATGACCTAATTATAACATTAAAACTCCAAATTAGAATCTAAACACATCATCACAATCATAAATCAACGATGATTCACTTTGAACATAATTGAGTCGCATGCATTGAATAACTCCTCACATGCAACTCAAAAAGCTAAAATAACCGTAAAAAAGATAACAAGTAAACTTATTCTGTCCTTCAATCTGATCAGATAGATATTTAAAATTCTTCACTAAGAGCAATTATATGATTTTTTATCTTCAAAATGATGAAGAATAGAGTTAGAAGTCTAAAGGAAATGCATATGAAAAATTTAGAAGAAAATCAAGAGAAATTGTGGATTTTATAAAATTAACTTTACTTAATAAAAAAAATAGTTCCAATTATTTAATATTAAAATGTTCAAGCATCATCTTTTAAAAACCACCGGTACTCTTAGACAGTTTTTTATGTTCTCATGACACTTAATCTAGTTAATCTTATGATATACAATATAAATTATAAAGGTAAATTAGTTTATTTTAATAAAAAAAAATTATTTTAAGATTTAAAAAATCAAGTGATTTGAAAAAAAAAATTATTGAAAAATTAAATTAAAAATTGGGTTTTCGGGGAGATGAAAAGCAAGCCAATGCTAATGTTATTCATAATGATAATAATTTCTTAATATATGTTGATTTAGACCATTTGGACCCAGCACACTACTTATTATATACACAAAAACAAGATCATTTATTTTGGACCTACTCATTATTACCTTTGATAAATTTAAGACCTTTTCAAAATTCTTTTACTTTATTAGAAAATTATAACATTATAATACTTGCTATTAATTATGCATTTAAAGGTTATTTCTACATTTATAAATTTTGAGTAACTCTTCCATTTTAGAATATAAAAGTTTTATTTAAAAAAATTAGTTTCAGATTCCAAATATTCTTGCCAAAATTATTTCTCACACAGGCCATCAAATTCTTGTTAGCAAATTAATATTCTTTCACCAACTACATTAATTTGAGGAAGATGAAGGATGTGAATTAGAAAATATTTTATCTCTTGTATTAACCAGTTACGAATAATTTAAACAAGTCATAAATTGATTTATCCCTTTTACTAAATCAAATTATACAAATCAAACATTATAGTATTTTTAATTATAAATAGTAATTATTTGTAAATATTCTAATATGTATATATGTATAATGAAATATGCATTGAATAGTAAAATTAAAAAAAAAAAATAGACACTCTTAATTTTTCTCAATTAAAAAGGATACACATCAAGTGTCCTCTGATTGGAAACTAAAAATTTCTTTAACCCTAAATTTATATTCAATCACAGAAAAATTAAATCTCAACTCAAACAAAATATATACTTTTAGAAAATTTTGAATTTACTTTTCTACAAAAACATTGTCAAACAATAGACATTAAATTATTAAATGGTGAGAAGGTAAAAAAACATTTAATTGGAGAAAGAATTATATAGTTGAGTTGTTAATTCATCTGAAGTCTACAAAGATAGGTGTAATAAAGATGTCGAATTTTTGAATTGAACTCCACTCTAGGTCACTATCCCTATTTTTGTTTCATCCAATCACATCATTGTTTTCTCCTTTATCTCTTTCTATATATATATATATATATATATATATATATATATATATATATATAATTCAAATATTTGAAGTTTTATATATACCTATAAAATTTACTTTTACTATTTTTTTATTCTTGGTTTCTTTTATTATAAGAACTCTCTTTTAATATATAGTTTTTTATTCTCTCTCTTGGTTGTTCAATTTAATATTCACCAAGTTGATTTTTCTAAAGAAATTTTTCTTTCATCACAATCTTTGTTATAACATTCTTTTTATTTAAATCAATGACAAATTGTATTTCAAGAAATATAAAATTCAATTTCATTTGACCAAATCATTTCTTGAGTACACTTTTAATAAATTACACTTTAAAATTATCTGTTTTTTAGTTTTAGTAATGTGAAAGTATATAATTCTCAATTTTAACTCCTCAATCATATAAACCTTTAGTTCATTAGATAATTTATAAAAATTTAATATTATTTTCATTTGAAGAACACTTTTTTAATTTTATAAAATTTCATTATTTTTATCAATGGTTTGACTTATTCGATATTCATTAAGTTTACTTAGATTTTTAAAGTACTTTTTCTTTAATATTTGAAAAAGAATATATCTAGAAAAAATATTTTATTTATTATATAAAACATGCTAACTTTAATTTTAGTTTTTGTATAAAATTATTTTGTTATCCTCTTAAAATTACTTTTTCAACCGAGTTTCAATTTACAATCTGTAAAATATTTTAACATTTATAAATTCTGCAGTTATTCTTATCATTCATTATAACATAGATAAATGACATTCAAAATTTTAAAAGTGTTCTATATATATTAACACGATAACATAAACACTAGATGTAGTTTAAAACCTTCATAAAACAAGTAAACAAACAATTAACAAATATAACGCGACAATAAAAATTAATTTATATTCTAAAGAATAAAAAAACCACTCGTTTCACATAACTAAAAACAAAATTTAACCATGAATTAGTCATTTATTAATTTATTCATTTGCAGTAAGTTGCTGGGTGAGCATAAAATCAAAATCCGGCGTCAATCTTGGGCTTCCTTATTTTGCATATGAGGCCCATAGTTATGCTTTCATCGCTTTCTGTGTTTTATTTATTTTTTATTATTACTAGTAGTAAAAGCATATGCTGTGTATATATATTTTTCTATTATAATTAACTATTTCAGTTTTAAAAAATGATTAAATTTAAATAAATAATTACATAAGGAATAGAATAATAAAATAATTATTTTAATTTGCAAATTGGTTGAGATTAAATAAACAGCCACTTAAAAGAATTACAGTGATAAAAATAAAAAAGGAATTTTTTATTAATATTATAAATTATTATTATTGTTTTGGACACCGATATTTTTACATTACACTTTTTTTTTTACTATCAGACACTATCCTATATTATTATTTATTATCTATTTTTTATAAATATAAAAATTAATTTTTGTTAAGATTATTTTTTCTTTATAATAATTGTTAAATAGTCGTCAAAATCTAAAAAAAAAAAAACTTTTTTCCTATTTTTTCCCTGTGAAGTATAGTGCATAATAATTGTTGCATCTTCTAGTACTTATAACTTCTTGTTTGTTGTAATCTATGTAGCAGTAAAAAGGAGGCTATAGATGATAGAATATAGAGAATTAGCAGACATATAACAATATAATTGATAACAGTCTCCTCTTCCTTTGTCTATATATATTAACTCTCTTGTCTCTCATTTTACCTATCACACAGACACAATCGCCCACCACCATTTACACACACTCACACTATATATCCTTCACTCTCTTCCTTGTTTTTCTTCATCTTTTCTTCACTTGCCGCCATGCCAGACAATGTTGTTGTTTCCAACATGGAGCTTGAGAGATTGCTTAGCATGAAAGGAGGCAAAGGTGAAGGAAGCTATGCCAACAATTCCCAAGCTCAGGTACTCTCTCTCTTCTCTCCATTTTCTTCCATTTTAAGAAATGTTCCAAACTGAGTACTGTTTAACAGAAGTATTAAATATTGACTATAGAATTATACGTGAATAGTTATAATCACCATTAAAGTTTCATAAAAGATGAAACTTTTTAAATATGTTGTTAACTTTTATTCTATTTTTGTATGTAGAGTTTGATATAAAATCATTAGAAGTTGTTGTTTAACATTTGGTGTGTGTGTGTGGTTTCTATGCAGGCCATCCATGCCAAGTCCATGCATCACCTTCTGAAAGAAGCCCTAGATGGAGTTCAACTTCAAGACCCTAATATCCCTTTTGTGGTGGTGGATTTGGGGTGTTCATGTGGCAGCAACACCATCAATGTGGTGGATGTGATCATAAAGCACATCATCAAACGCTATGAGGCTTTAGGATCAGAACCTCCTGAGTTTTCTGCTTTCTTCTCAGACCTTCCTGGGAATGACTTCAACACCCTCTTCCAGCTCCTTCCTCCCTTAGCCAACTATGGAGTTAGCATGGAGGAGTGCCTTGCCGCCACCAACCACCGTGCCTACTTCGCCGCCGGCGTCCCTGGCTCCTTCTACCGGAGACTTTTTCCGGCAAGGTTCATTGATGTTTTCCACTCAGCCTTTTCCTTGCATTGGTTATCTCAGGTAATTATATGAAAGAATTGAGGGATTAAAACTTTTTGTTAATTGGTAGTGTAGTGTTAGTGTATCACTTTTCCTTCTCTCTCTATTTTTTGTTTCTTTCTTCTCTTGATATTTTCATTTGAAAGTTCATTGCAGGGAAAAGTAATCATGTCAGACTCCTGTTTTGTTTTTGTTATGTTTGTTTTAAAGAAAAAGGTAGCATATAAATGATTTCATTTCTAATCCTAATATCTTTCATTAAACTAATCATTTTGTTTGCTGAACTCGTTATTCCACCTGAACCAGTTAAATCACACAAATTAATAGTATTATTTTTCAGATCATGCTCCTGCTTTTCTTTCTTTCTTTTTGCTAAGCTTTTGATTATAGAATTCAAACTTAAAGGTATCATAAAACTCTTGAAAACTTTTACCACTAACCCATTAATAGTAGTCTATGCAGTAATTTCTGCGACAAAAATAAAAACAAAACAAAAATATTTGCCAGTTCCCGAGGACAACGTAACAAAACCGTTACATTTGTAATGCATTAATTGGAAGGCCAAGTCCTAACTTATGGTCCAAAGTTGGTGCAACAGAAGCATGCTCTTTAAGGACTTATTATCATATTTCAGGAACATAATGACGTATTTGGACTATTTTTCGATGCATGGAATGAATATTAATGAATTAAGCTCACACTTTTTTATTCAACTCCATGCATTTCCAAACACAGTGTCAGATGGTATTTGAACATGATTGATCCAACATGAATGAATGACTAAACAACCTTTTACTTATGGAACATAGGTACCAGAATGTGTGATGGAGAAGAGGTCAAGTGCATACAACAAGGGGAGGGTGTTCATCCATGGTGCTAGTGAGATCACAGCAAAAGCTTACAGAAAACAATTTCGTTCAGACTTGGCTGGGTTCTTGAGTTCAAGGTCTGTGGAATTGAAGAGAGGGGGGTCCATGTTCTTGGTTTGCTTAGGCAGAACTTCTGTGGACCCCACAGACCAAGGTGGGGCAGGACTCCTATTTGGGACCCACTTTCAGGATGCTTGGGATGATCTTGTCCAAGAGGTAATTATATCATATTATATCATATTAACAACATTTTTATGCGTGCGTTGTGTGTCAAAACAGTGAAGAATGCACATCAGAACCACATAGTCTTACACATCTGTCATTGGCAGACCAAAAAGGACTTTAAGACACATTAGAGGAGATGAAAAGGGATAAAGTAAAAAACATAAACAATCAATTGTTGTAGGCGTCACAATAATGTAATAGCTTATTATTGTCAATTTTTCACTTCACTTCTCATCATTCAAACAAGTTTATCTCAACCGTTTGATGGCCACCCCAACTTCATCAAGCTACCCTTACCCATCCTTGCATTCATCATCATGTCGGCACTATTAATAATTAGCTGCTGCCTATCATAATATTAGCCAACAAATTAGGTTTTGGATGTTTAGAACACACAAAATCATCATCGTAGCTTAAAGCAAGACAACTAGGATATGTTTCCATTCCTCTCATCTATTTTCACCTAATGATTTGTATCTGTACCTTGAAAAGCAGCCACTTCATTGTAAATACTAACCATTGCTTGTAGAGTGTATGTGAGGGATTTAAAGTAAAAAAGTATCAAATGAAAAACTTACATTAAATGCTGTACTTTGTATCAAACACTTATTTGTTCTGTTTTCAAAACCCTTTTCAACCAAATAAAGAATATGATATATCCTTTCATGTATATTGAGATGTGACATGTGTGTATGGAACATGGACTAAATCATATTTGTTAATCACAGGGATTAATTAGCAGTGAGAAAAGAGACAGCTTCAACATTCCAGTTTATGCACCAAGCCTGCAAGATGTGAAGGAGGTGGTTGAATCTGATGGTTCATTTGCCATAAACAAACTTGAGGTGTTCAAAGGAGGAAGCCCTCTTGTGGTGAACCAGCCAGGTGATGCTAGAGAAGTAGGAAAGGCCCTTGCCAACACCTGCAGGAGTGTGTCTGGTGTTCTTGTTGAAGCTCACATTGGTGACAAGCTTAGTGAGGAACTGTTTCTCAGAGTGGAACGTAGAGCAGCACGCCATGGCAAGGAGTTATTGGAGCAGTTACAGTTCTTTCACATAGTTGCATCCCTTTCTTTTGCTCAATGATAATGAGAGACAACGAAGAAAAAAGACCCTTTGGACACAACAAGAGAACAAGGAAAATGGCTTATCTAGTTCTCTTACTATTTCTTTTCGTGTGTTGTTTTTGCACTTTTTATTTCATAGGAAGAGTCAAAACACACATGAGAGAGACAGAAAAGAGGGTTCAGCACTTGCTGCCTCTATTTTTTTTTTCTCTCTTATGAGTGTTTTTCTGTGTTCTTGCACTTTCTACACATCATATGCTTTCTGACTTGTGTCCCCTTTGGATCAAAAGATAAAGCTTTCCTCGTGTTATCTGAAATAACAGCTTTTCACAGTGTGGATGTACATGTCCATGTTTTGTGAAAGCAGCAAGAATGTTCTGTACTAACAAACTGGAGTATGGAATATGTCATTTGATGAATGATGAGTCACTTCTTCCTTTCTTCTTTGTTGTTTATCACTTACAACTATGTCTATTACATAGGAGACATACCAAATCATACGAGGTCGCAAGAACAGAAAACAGTTAATTTTATCATGCTTAAGAATGGTATTGGTCAAAATTATCTCTTCTCATTCTATCATATGTGATAATATGTGTATAAAAAGTATACCAGGTGATAGCTCAAAAGGAACTAATCTTAACATATAACAAAAGTTTAAGTCAAACAGTTTCAATTATCCACTTAAGATTGCATGATTATCATTAATTCATGCCACACTCACTAGATATTCTATAAAACATATACACAAGTACATATAAAACACATGTTTCTTTATTTATATCTCTCTATCGTTATCGTTATGACACATAATATGTTAGATCGAACATTTATCATTCCACTAAAAGTTATAGCACTTAGTTAGAACGTAATTCTTTCTATTTAAGAATGAGCTTAAACATTTGATTCAATAGCGATTCGATCCACCTGACTTCTGCCACAAGACGGTTGACGCACCTGCAACATAATATAAAGGAAAGATGTTGTTGCACAATTTATATGAAGGGTTGTACCTATAACATTGCTTTCTAAACTAATAATTAGACATATATTGGGTTGCTTAGTGATGTTATTATTGAAACGTGGAAACGTGGTTCTCTTTGCAAAGGCTTTGAATTATTTCTTTGCTTTCTCATCTCTAAGGTAGCTAGTTTCCTACTTTACCATCGTGATTATGTTAAATCATATCAACCATGTCTTGTGCAATGCTGAGAACTGCAAAATCTAACTGGTAGAAAAAACAAATGATAACCTCAATAAAAGAAGAGAAGTGAAAACAGAACATACTCTTGAAGCAAACAGAAAATATCAAATGAAGCATCACCTGACTTTTCATTCCCTCCACGCATCTGATAGTGTAAAGTCTCTTTATTAAAATCCCACATTATCATGTCCATTAAATAAGGTGCAGGAAAAGATATGAATCTAATGGCACCACAATCCATCAAAAGGGCTCAACTTCAAGGCACCTTGCACTCTTCTCAAAACCTCCAACTAGACCTTAACAACTTTGACATTTTATATATGCTACAGAGAAGGATCAGTTGCAGAGACATACAGACACGTGTCTGCTAAATTCACAATTATATTGAATCAGAAGAAAGAAACTATACTGTGCCACATATCACTCTTCAAAATTCACCTCTGGAGTATACAAAATGATAATATTTTACCCTTCTGCGCATTAGTATATAAAGTTTATTATTTTGTTCTTCTTACTTGATATCTGATATCTAGTCAATAAATTAAACCCCGTTTTATTTACTTTAATGATCAATCTTTTTAACTTTCAAAGGCTTATCCAAAGAGAAACTTTAGTCCCCAGACACAAGAATAATCTCATATAAACAAAGGAGATTTGGTGGAGCAGGAAAAATACAAAAGTAAACCCACTTCAAATTTTATCCATTGATTTGGATTAAGCCTCACACATTGCAAGAGTATTTATAGGTACAAAAGTGACTCAACTAATGTATTGTAACTTCACTCACCATATTTAATGCATATATTATTATGGCACACCTTAAAATGCATATTCCACTCAGAACTACTCTATTTGATTAAGATAATGATATTTTAATTCACTTTTTTTTTATTCATTTTTAACCCACCACTTTAATCATTCTTCAATTATTTATTTTGATTTGTTTAAGTAATGTGATGTAAATATTTAAGGGTGATAAAAATAGTGAGTTAAAAGTGGATTAAAATATCATTATATTTGATTATCGCATCTTTGAATCGATTTCATGTCAAAGGTAAAAAAAGGGAAATCATATGTAAAAATGTTAATTAGTAGTACAATCAAGTTGATCAAGAGTATGAGAATTTTCAAAAGCTGAAACCTATACCTCATTGGACAAACAGTCACCAGATAATTTGAATATTTATCTTCAAATATTGATTTTATGACCAACATAATTAAGCATATAGTATTGTGTAGAGTGCATTGGTTGACCTAGGCAAGGTGAAAAAATGCGGTATCACACTGTATCAGGTGCTTTAATTTGTACAGACTGAAACATAAAGGGTGTGCACCTCAATATTTGAAATCAAACAAATGGCACAATATTTTGATTCTAAGTTAAAAATAGACAGCTAATTGTGGTCCTTGGACTGTGGAGATTCCTTAGCTTTTCAGGCTGATACAAAGTTTTTTTGTCTTCTGTGCTTTTCATGGACTTTTGTTGTTATATCTGTGGGATAAATTCTAGGATGATGAGCCAGAATTCAGTTACGGTATAAATTATAATAAAATCATATGTTATACCATGCATGTAGTTCACAAGGTTTAAAATAATAACTTTAACCATGCATTAATGTTACCAACACATTTTCTCTATATCATTCTTATTTCTTATGCTACTGTTCTTCAAGATGATCTCTAGAAAAATGCATTCTAACTGGTTATCTTCTTTTATTTTCTTACAAAATAATCTTGTAAAGAAGAGTCTTAATAACATTTCCTCTAAAACATGTAACACATTCTCTTTTGGTGAAAGTGTATTGAAAGATACTGTAAGATTGATTCATTAAATAAGTAGTAAACTCATATAACTCTGTAGTTTTCAACAATGTACAAGTAATATAAAAGCTTGTGAAGGAATATATCATTTGCTTTTCTCATTCTATTGAGTTAAAAAAAGTGTTAAAATATCATTGTTGTCTGCTGAAATACTTACTTTTTCTGAAGTGGTGAAGAAGAATATTTTATTATGTATTCTAATTAAGTGTCCAAAACCATGCATGCACACATATTCTAACAATAACAAACCAGTACAATCATTGGTTAACTATAAATTAACTGAATTATAACCACCCAACACATTTGTCATGGAATAAAAAGATGAACACATTAAATAATGAATATCACCAGAATATATAAACCTTAAGAAAAGTGATGGAAATGTAGCATGTCACTTTGTTTGTTGGCTTTAAACAGAAAGGATCTTAGCAGAGAAATATGCAGAGGAATCTGCATGCAATCCTGAATATGCATCTGAAGCATAGAGGGGTGATTACACCATGGCTACCAGTGAAAGGTGCAACAGTTTTTTGTCGAAGAAAATGTCCCCTCAACAAAACTGTCATGGGAAAGAAGACATTGAAGATGCATATATCAGAAGAAAGTCTTTCTAATTGGAACGATTCTGCATGTTTTTTATTGATTCAATGAGATAAGTAAGATCCTGAGGTTACATTGGTATCAGAATTTTGGAAGATAGTTGGTTTTTGTCCACTCTTTCAGGAGCCAAAACATGCAACCACTGTCACCTTGTCCTAACTGCTACAACAAGAGTCAGTTGTTGCGTTATCCGACATAATCATGATGAAAAGTGTAAAGGCAGACATAACAGAATCATAAGCTTCTCTCAAGTTGCTAAAATATGAATACTAAAATCCAAAGGGAGTTACTTAATTTTATCAGAATATCCTTACACTCTGTACTTTGTTTACAAAGGGATTAAGACAGTAGTTGATAACCTTGCTGTAACAAATGTGTCTCTCCTTTTAGATGTAGCGGATTTTTTCGCATAAATTTCCAATGAAAATTTTCTGTTTTATTAGATTACCTATTCATTGTTATGATTAGATGGTAATGTAAATTTGTAAAAGTTTATGGCTTAAACATGGTGTAAATTTTTTTCATACATATGATGTGGGGTAAGTTTTTTATTGAATTTCTCAGTAGTAGAGTTACATGATTCACTATTAACCAAAATCAATGTTTTACTGAATTTCTCACTCTTATTACATGCTGGACTAATAAGTATTTAGAAAAAAAAAAATACAGTGAATGGTTGAAACTCCATGGAAAAACAACCCATTAGGTTTAGCTAAAATTTTATTGATCAGATTAATGATTATTCAGCAATAGTTTAGATTTCCAAAGCCTAAATTCTTTTACATCATTCTCAACTAGAGATAGAACAAGATTTAGGTTTAAGATAGTTGATTCTGTAACAAGCTTTAGAACTTAATGGAAGTATATTATTTAAATTTTGATCTTCTTGTTATGCTTCCAAACAATGATTAGATGGACTTATTGATAAACTTTTTAAGTCCAAATAATTTAGGACATTAGAAACATTTGGTATGATAGTGAGCTTCATGTGAGCTTCATTCATTTTAAAATAACTATTTTAATTTTTTGTAAAATTTAAAATAATAAATTAAGTTTTAATATCTTGGATTATATATTTTGAAAGATTAAATATAATCTTTTAAACTGCATTATCCATAATTAGAATAAGTAAGTTCCAAATTGTACAATTTAAAAAATAAAATAATATATTTTATATTATAAATTAAAAAAAAAAGTGTACATTACTTTTAAAATATTGAACCCAGAAATTTAATTATAAATTCTGAATTTACCTAGTTGGATACATCTTTTTATCAATCACTCTTAGAATCTCAATGACCATTTTTTTTTTATCATTACTGTGTTCTCTTATGTCCTTTAGCTTTTGTCCGAGTTCTCCGACCTCGTCTCATGCCCAATGACAGTGACGATATGACCCGCATTCTGTCTCTTCACAAGTGGGTATTATTCTCGTGTTTCGGGTTTTAAGGACAAAGAGTTAAAATTAATGTTGTGTTTCTTTTCCTCGGCCTGGACCAGATGCGATTCACTTTGTCCATTTGAATCAGGTTTTTCTCAGAGACAAGAAAGAATTAAGGAAGTATTGTCACTGTTTGAGAAAATCGAGACTGTTTTGGATCGGTTCTATTCAAACATGGGATCATGGTCACTCTGAAACCATGCATGCGCTCTCCCACTCTCAAAATTCATAATTTCAATTGTTTATAAGTTCTAAATTTACTTTTAATTATATAATTTAAAATATATTTACAAATTAAAAATATATTTTAGATTATGTAAATAATATATATATATATATATATATATATATATATTTAATTTAGTAATACATTTTGACTTTTTTTAATCTGTAATATATTTACAAATTATATAATTAAAAAAGCTTATACATTAAAAACAATAAATTAGAAAAAAGCATTCACAATAAATATTAATAAAATAAAATTAAGATTAAATATTTTAAGTTAAATTGTAAATAATATGTCATTAAATAAAATTTTATGAAACTATCGAAGAAAAGAGTAAATGTCAGATCATAAATATGTGGTAACACTGGTAAAACTCATCAAAAATATATTAGAACTCTTATAATGCATGCATTAAATGTGTTCTAAGGACATTTTTAACTTTTAATAAATTTCATGGAAGAAAAAAAAATAACTGAGGTGCAAAAATAAATCTACGAAGTAATTGTTCTCCTTATATATTGGGCCACAATATTTATCTCAGGCTCAACTTGTGAAAATAAAAAATTAATGGAAAGTGTTATTCCCAGTCCTTATACTAATGAACCTTTTATTTTATTTTTTGAAATATCATTTTTGAGAAAAAGTTTTAAAAAGTGTTAAAATTTTAACATATTTTTGAATTTAATTTTCCTAAGTGTTAAAACTTGTAAGACCTTCCACCAAATAGTTTATATTTCCCCAAAAGTCAAATTTTAAGAAAATAATAATAAGGAGATATCCGAGATAGAATAAAATATTATAGTTAAAGAATTGAAGTATCAAACCATTTAAAAAAATTATAAAATATTGTTTTGAAAGATATTATATAGTTTTGGAAAGCTTGTAACGTTCCATTTAATTTAGAAACACAATTAAAGGAAACGTCACACATAAGATAGTAAAATCACGCAGTCCTGGGGTTCCCAACATCACCCCTACAAGACCAGGCACACCACGATGCCAACAAAAACATGATAACAGTTTAATTAAGAGTTTACAATCCAAGGACAACGAATACAGGGGCCATAGCCCTAAAAAAGACATCAAGAAGAGAAGTGTAAGATCCAGCCCAGACGGCTAAGCGGTGGAATCACCATTCCCTTGTTGACCACGAGAACTTCGCCCATCTGCTCCCATCAACCAAGTCGATGATCATCGCAAGAAAGAACAGCCACATACAACACAGCCATGCAACGAAATGGGTAAGCTAGAGCCAACAACATATGCATCATAAAGTCAAAAGCATTTTCGTCATCTCACATCCAAATAATCAACCAAACATGTTATGACTCTCAATCAATACACTACGACTCGACTCGACTCATCCGGATACGTATAACTTGGTCGGATTCAGCGGATGCTTGCACTTGTGGTGGATACCTCTGCTCGACCCTGAGCTGCTCACCCCCGAGCTATGTGTTACAAGTGTTACGATGAATCAAATCTCCCTCACCACAAGGTTAGCCCTTGATGAATTTCAGGCCTCCTGCTACTCTCACCACAGGGGTCAGTCCGCTCTAAGTAAGACTAACTGGCCCCTTAGAGTGTCAGGATGCAGTCCTTACCTTGAATCCTTACCTAGTTATACAGATGGGGCACCACCATGGACACCCACTAACAAGGGCCATGGAATTACGTCTCGACCACTGAAGCGCAACCCCAGAGGTCTCACCTAGAGACCCCAAGGAATTTATACGCTGACACGGACCAACATTCATAGCTCAGCAATAAACGAACATAAAATCGTATTTACATTTCCATACCAACCCTTGAGATTAATTCCTCATACGCATCATATTTCGAATCCATACCTCTGATCATCACCACCCCATGAATCTAGGGCCTCATCTCATATTAAACACGTGTCCCTTTAGTTCCAAACCACTCATTCATTTCATATGCCAATACCATACCCAACCCGTCATACGCAATTCATGAATCATGCCAAACATACCTCATATTCCCTTATATACATATCACTCATCATACAATCATACTCAACCAAAACAGATCATTCAGGAACAAACAGACATCCAATTGCAGCACTGTCTCGCCCAGCACCTCGCTCAGGCTGAGGGGTCTCGCTCAAGCGAGCCACCCCCTCCGCCTAGGCGAGGGCGCAAGAACAAGAGCATGAGCAACGCGGGATCTCGCTTAAGCGAGATCCCTCTCGCCTGAGCGAGTTGCCTGCTCGCTCAAAAGTCACAGCGGGTCGCCTGGGCGACCATTCGTGGAGAAAAAGGCTTAGGCGAGCCTCTGTTAATCTCGCCTAGGCAAGACTAGCTCGCTTGGGCGAGTTTATCAGTGCTCGCCACTGTTTTCACCTGCAACAGACGCAAAGACATACCGCAAGCAACAATCCCACCGTATCATACATCCCAATCAACAGGTAAACACAAAAGAGAATCACCAAGCACACAAAACAGCATACTCGCACTAAACTAACAGAGGATTCCAGCTTCCCGTACCTGGAATAAGCTAGCAAACGACCCAACACTCCCTCGACACCGAACGCACGAGCACAACAACTCAAGGAGCGAATGGAAGAACTGAAAGGATAGTGAAACAGAAGCACGATATGGGTTACTTGGAAGCCCTAACGGAAAGAAACGAAAAGGAACAATGGAGACGAGAATGGCTAACATAGTACTTACATGGAGTAGGAGACAACTTCGAACTAGCTCGACAACGGCAAGTGCCTAACCCTAGCAGAACGTACTTTTGGCGCACTAAGGAAGGTGACGGCTACGATTCTGAAAGAGTGAAAGTGGGTAGGGGATTAGGGCAACATAGTAGGATCTTATATGCTGGGCCAGCCCTTAGGCCCACTTACAAGGACAGCCCACTAACTTTAGGGTAGAAATAAAAAGGGGGCCTTACAAAGCTTATTTTAGAGATATTGTTCTAGAATTTCCTGAATGTATTGTGCATTTCAAAATCTTGTTCTAAAAATCCAATTCCTAAAATACATTCTAGAAATTGAAGAAAGTTTATTTTAGAACATGGAATCATAAAGTTACCTTTATGGAAGGTTATGGTAGCGCGCTAAGAAATTATGGTGGTGCAGGAAGAAGAAGCTAAAATATAGAGGTTTAGGTACATCGGCTTCTCCCTGCACCCCTAAAACTTCTTTTGTACTCTCAAAAATTACAATTTTGACCCTAATAAATATTTTACCTTTCTTGGTGGTTGAAAAAATAATGTGAAACGGATCTCGATATCCATTTTACTATTTTTTTTTGTGAAATAGATGTCGAGATCTGTTTCATATTTTTCTGAAACAGATCTCGACATCCATTTCACGAATTTTTGTTGTTTTTTTGTGAAACGGATGTTGAGATTCGTTTCACATTTTTCTGAAACAGATCTCGACATTCATTCATTATTTTTTGTTCTTGTTTTTTTGTGAAATGGATGTTGAGATCTGTTTCACATTTTTTTGAAACAGATCTCGACATCTATTTCATTATTTTTTTTTTTGTTTTTTTTTTAAACGAATGTTGAGATTCGTTTCACATTTTTCTGAAATGGATCTCGACATCCGTTTCATACAAATAAAAACAAAAAAAATTCAAAACGGATGTCCACATCCGTTTCCCATTTTCCTGAAATGAATCTCGACATTCGTAATGATCAAAAATAAAACATCAACTATATCACTCGCAATACACAACATTCAACAATCCAGTAATAACAACATCATTAAAGTGGAAAGTGGAAAGAATAATAACCTGGAAGAGAACACTTTCAACAGAAAAGCTTTGAGAAGCTTCAACGACGTATGAATGAGGGAAAGCAAAGCAGGGACTACCGGGGACCACCACTGGAGAGAGTACCTTCAAATGAAAGAGATTGAAAGCAGGGAGGGACCATTGGAGAAAGCAGAAGAAGAAACAGACAAAAGAACAAGAGAACAGAAGCAGAAAAAAGAAGAAAGAACGGAACAAAAATATTTTTTTAGGGTGCAGTAGTGCAATAATAAACCCATGACCAACCGCAGTAAATTGCGTTTTAATTCTTTCAACCATCGAGACAGGTAAAAAATTTATTAGGGTCTAAACTGTAATTTTTTAGGGTACAAAAAGAATGTTTGAGGATGCAGGGAGAAGCCCCCTTAGGTACATCGTTAGCCACCTAAGTGAATGCTACAAGACCCAAAAATTAGGTAAAAACAAAGTTTGTGTTTCTTAGAAATTTCATCCTACACCTCCAAAATTTTTTCTGCACCTCCAATATTGTTTAAAACCCAAAAGTATCCTTTGATCATTTAGGAGAAGCTACACAAATCACACCTCTAAATTTATTTTCGGATGTCAACTTCTGATAAAGATGTTTCCGAACGTCGACATTCGGTGAAGAATTTAAATTTCCAAATATCTAAAACAATATATATTGAAAGTCAACTTCCGAAAATATATATATACTAAAAGTTCACTTCCAATATATATATATATATATATATATATATATATATATATATATATATATATATATATATTCTTTTTAATTTAAAGTTTCTTTTTTTAAATATACATAAAATTAAAAAATAATTTAAATTAATATTTTATTTTATTTTTAAAATATATATTAAGAACTAAGAAAACATAAAAAATAAAATAAAATAAATACATTTAACATTTAGAAAACAGAAACTTTGAAACATATTAATATTTTTTTAATTTGACGTTTAAGTATTTTTAATTTGATTTATTTCCTTTGTATTTTTAATATATATTTAAAAAATAAAATTTAACATATATATATATATATATATATATATATATATAAATGTAATTTTTTTTATATAATATATTAAAAAGAATTAAATAAAAAAAAAGTTAAACTTTAAAGTTAAAAAAATGAAGGAATATTTATCTATTTATATCTATATCTATATATATAAACTTTTTTATATATTATATTAAAATAATTTAATTCAAAAAAAAGTTAAACTTTAAATTTAAAAAATATGAATGAATATATATATATATTTCAAAAATTGACTTCTGATAATAATATATATATATATATATATATTCTTTATTATAGAAGATGTATTATACAAGTTTCCTAAAGTAAAAAAAAAAAACGAAATATTTCATAATTTAGTTCAGAGACAAAACACATTTTTCTATAATAATTTAAAGGGAAAAACAAATTTAACTCTTAAAAGAATTAATAAAAGAGTATGCTATTTAACTTCTTAGAAATCTTTTCTAATCCTAGTACACATTCTATTCAACCCTATTACATTTGGTACATGAATAATAACAGGGAAGTAGGGAAGTGACAATGTCTAATAATTCTAAAACAAACTCTGAAATTATTTTAAGCTGAGTTCAAACCTAAATTTGATAAAACATTTGAAAGTGATTTAATAACAATTCGATAATAGATATTATTAGAATTGAGTTTTAAGCCTAACTCAATTTCACAAAAACGGTCTATAAGGTGAGATTTGCACTCCCACTTATATATCGAGAATTGTCTTTATCTCTAGTCGATGTAGGACTTCCGACACACCCTTCTCACGTCGAAATATATACATCTAGTGCGTGAGTTCAGAAATGAGTGGTCCGATATCAGTCAAAGATAGCGGGTAGAACATAATGTCCAAAAAGTTTCATTAGAATATACTTTATTTTATCTCTAATACTATATTAGAAGTGAATTTTAAGCATAACTCAATCCCACAAAACTGATTTATAAAATAAGATTTGCATCTTATTTATATATATCGAAAATTGTTATTATTTTTAGTCGACATGTATATAATAAATCCAACCTCAAATGTTAAATAGCATCTACCGTCTTTTGAGAATTTGGATTAGATTTAACAAAATTGATGTGTGTGCTTCTTGGACATCTATAAGAGAAGCAGTGTGAGAAGCAATGATTGGGATGAAAGAGCCATGGTTGCATATAAGTTGGTATGACAGTGTGTTGTGGCTATGTGGTCCTGTGTTCCTTCTTTAAGGAAAGTTATTATGGTCCAAGATAAGCACGTCACAAAAAGGTGCTTAAATGAAATACGTCATAAAAAGTGCTTAAATGAAATGGTTTTAAATTTCTCTGCCACATATCCCTATCCAAACATGACTCAGCAAGACGTGTAACTCTGCACTCTCAATTGTTACCTTGCTTCACGTTTCAGCTATAATTCTTTCACATTTTCTTATTGCATTGCCATAATTATGCTTAAGAACAGCATCTCCAATACTTCAGGGTGTAACTATTTTAATTTCAAGGATCTAAAATTAAAAAAATAAAAACACCCATTTTTACATAATGAATTTACATTCAATTTTTATTTTCATTCATGGTGTGGAAACAAGATAAAATTTTGTTTCTTATGAAAAAAAAAGAGAAAGATTTATTTTCAAAACGAAAAATAAATTCAGTAACTATAATATAATTTTAAGCCTAGCTACCATCACTTTAGTCATTTTCTGTATTAAAATTGCTTTGCAATTACATAATTAATAATAGATTAGAATAATATATATATATATATATATATATATATATTATATATATATATATATATATATATTATATATTTTTTTATCTCTTAATTTTTAGTGAAATTTGAAATTAGTTTATTTCGAAATTATGGACTAATTCAGTCCTTCATCTTTCAAAATACGTGGATTTAGTCATTTTAATCAAATTTTGTTAGGTCTATTTGATGTTTCGTACGCATTTCAAGATTGTATTTGAGCTGTTTGACACATTTTTGTTTTAATATTAAATCAAATACGATTGTGAAACGCGCTTGAAATGTCAAATAAATTTAACAAAATTTGATTCAAAATATTAAATTCACATATTTCAAAAAACAAAGAATTAAATTGATTCAAAGTTTCAAAATGGACTAATTCCAAAATTAACTAAATGTTAAGGACAAAAAATATATTTAACCATATATATATATATATATATATATATATATATATATATATATATATATATATATATATATATATATATGTATATATTTTTTTTTTTTAGTTTTTTTTTTAT